>Ga0256839_1000081_pt1 | contig 123612 bp, 126 predicted proteins | sample 354166metaG_FD_185968 | JGI IMG/M metagenome (GOLD analysis project Ga0256839, IMG submission 185968) | Hydrothermal vent microbial communities from Mid Atlantic Ridge, Atlantic Ocean - 354-166 | ecosystem: Environmental > Aquatic > Marine > Hydrothermal vents | place: Atlantic Ocean: Mid...
CGCCCAGCACGGCGGCCAACATTTCGGTGTCACCATCGCGTTGTGCCTGATCCAGCAGGAACAGGAAGGCCGATTCACGTGGAAACTTGGGGGCCACGCCCAGCCCGCCGTTAAATTCGTCAATCTCCGTTAATATTCCGTTAGCAGCCGCGCGCACCGCCTCGGGTGTAAGGTCTTTCGCAGCAGCGGAACTGTTCATGTAACCGCGGATTACCTCGCTAAACTCGGCCGCATCGGCGCTAAGGGTGGCGCGATCGGCCTGCCATTCATCGTTGATCTGGCGCAGAATGTTCAGGAAAGTGTCTGGTGGAAAATATGTGCCGGCATAAAACGGGTCAGCGTTGCTGGTTAGAAAAACCGAGTTAGGCCAGCCGCCGCTTCCCGTTAAGGATTGGGTAACCAGCATGAATTGTTCGTCAAGATCCGGGCGTTCCTCGCGGTCGATCTTAATGGAAACGTAATACTCGTTAAGAAATGCCCCGATTTCTTCATTTTCGAAGCTCTCCTCCCGCATCACATGGCACCAGTGGCAGGCCGAATAGCCGACGGACAGGAAAATCGGTTTGCCTTCGGCACGCGCTTTGGCCAACGCCTCCTCGCCCCACGGATACCAGTCCACTTCGTTGTAAAGGTGCTGCTGCAAATAGGGGGAATCCTGCCCCAACAGGTGGTTGGCTTCTTGTGCTGATGCCGCTGTTCCCAACGTCAAAGCAACCAAAATCATTGGAATAAATTTCATGCAAAACGCCCTTTCACCGCCAGCATAACGCTGGAAAGGGAGTTTCGTCGCGGTTTATCTGGCTTATACCGAACAATTTTCCGTCAGGGGTGAAGGGTTTGTTAACCATTATGCGGTATAAGATTCGGTACTGAGCGAGGCGGATTAATAACCCGTAGGTTTATCGCGCTAAAGCATTACGAACACCGTTGCACATCGCAACACGCAGACACTAAACCGCCCATCCGTTGCACCGGCTTTCAACCGGTTATGTCAGCAACAGCTTGGGGATGGGATTTTAGCGCGGTAGGCCTGACCTCGATCAGGCACAGGATGGTTTTTAAACCGGATCATCCGAAATCATGGCCCAAACGGCCTCCCCGAGATATTTCAGACGTAAAGGCGCGGGTTTCACCCGAACGCCGCTTTTTTTGTGCCGTATGGTGGGTTATTCACCTACCATCACCCCGAAATCCGCCCCTCAATAGCCTCCCAAATCATTGCCGAAACGTTAATCCCGTCAAAGCGGTCCAGCTCCATTATCCCTGTCGGCGAGGTCACGTTGATCTCCGTCAGGTTCCCGCCAATCACGTCAATTCCGACAAAAACCTGACCCTTTTCGCGCAACAACGGGCCGATACGGTCGCAAATCTCCAAATCCCGTGCGGTCATCTCGACCTTTTCGGGCCGCCCACCGACGTGCATGTTCGATCGCACCTCGCCCTTGGCAGGTACGCGGTTAATCGCGCCCACCGCGACGCCGTCGATGAGGATGACACGCTTGTCGCCTTCGGCCACGTCGGGCAGGAATTTCTGGGCGATCAGGGGCTCGTTATTGATGCCAGTAAACAGTTCGTGCAGCGAGGTTAGGTTGCGATCTTCCGGTGTCAGGCGAAACACACCCGCCCCGCCGTTGCCATACAAAGGCTTCAGAATGATGTCACCGTGCTTGTCCTTAAAGGCCTTCAACGTCTCGATATCACGCGCGATGGTGGTTGGCGGTGTCAGGTCTGGAAACTCCAGTACCAGCAGCTTTTCGGGGTAGTTTCGCACCCAGAAAGGGTCGTTCACCACCAGCGTTTCGGGGTGGATCATGTCAAGAATATGGGTGCTGGTGATATAGCCCATGTCAAACGGCGGGTCTTGGCGTAGCCACACCACATCCCAATCGCCGAGGTCGATTTCCTGTTCCGCACCCAGCGTGAAATGGTTGCCCTTTTCGCGACGAACCGTCAGGGGCCAGCCTCGCGCAGTCACGCGACCTTCCTGATAGGCCAGCTTATCGGGGGTGTAATAGAACAATTCATGCCCGCGCGCTTGCGCTTCTTCGGCAATGCGGAACGTGCTGTCCCCGTCGATGTTCACATCTTCAATCGGGTCCATCTGGAAGGCGATTTTCAAGGGCATGGGCGAATTCCTTTGTTGTTTGTAACAGACTTGGACCACACACGGGCGGGTTTCAACCCTACCAACCCATCGCCAGCGCATTTTCCAGAATTTCCGCGCCACCTTGGCGATCGACCAGAACCATATCGAACCGCGTTTCGGCGTTCAGCCCTGCGCCACTTTCGGCCAGATACACCTGTGCGACATTAAACATGCGTTCAATTTGTTTGGGCGATAACGAATACGCCGCCGCGTCCAGTGTTTTGCGGGCTTTTACCTCCACAAACACGATGCGCCCGCCAAGCGAGATGATCAAGTCAATCTCTCCGCTGCGCCGTTTCCAGCGCCGTTCCAGAACTTTGCCCTGTTGCGACTCATATAAGCGCACCGCGATGTCTTCGGCCGCCAAGCCGTTGTGATAGGCCGTGCTGCCTGCCTTCATTTCAGTTCCAACGCGCGGGCGTACAGCTGTTTACGCGGTAAATCCAACGCCTCGGACACTTCTTTCGCGGCATCTTTGACAGATTGGGTCTTCAACGCGGACCGCAGCGCCGTGTCGATATCTTGTTCCGAGGCAGCGGCGTTAATCGGTGGGCCTACCACGATGACAACTTCGCCTTTTGGGGCGGGTTCACCATCATATTGTGCGGCGAGGTCGGTCAAAGTTCCACGGCGCACCTCTTCGAACTTTTTGGTCAATTCACGGCATACCGCCACCCGCCGCGCGCCGCCAAATGCTGTCACCATTGCGCTTAGGCAAGCTGCAAGCCGGCGCGGAGATTCGTAGAATACCAGTGTTGCGGGTACATTTGCGAATTCGGCCAGAAACTTGGCTTTGGCGACGGATTTCACCGGCGGGAACCCCGCAAACAGGAATCGGTCGGTGGGTAATCCGGCAACGGCCAATGCCGCCAGCAAGGCGGATGCGCCGGGGGCGGAGGTTACCGGAAGGCCTTCCTCAATAGCGTCAGCCGCCAGTCGATACCCCGGATCGGCGATCAGCGGGGTGCCTGCATCAGACACATATGCCACGGATTTACCTGCTTTGATTGCGGCCATTATGCGGGGGCGTTGGGCGGGGCCATTGTGATCGTGGTAAGGCATCAAGGGGCGACCGATCAGCTTAACCCCATGAATATCCATCAGTTTTCGTGTGTTTCGTGTATCTTCTGCCGCCAACACATCGGCATTTTCCAGAATATCCAGCGCGCGCAGCGTTATGTCCGACGCCGTTCCGATTGGCGTTGAAACCAGATACAGCCCCGCCGAAAGTGTAGGAGTTAACTTAGACAATTTGCCCTAATCCTTGTTCAAAGCTGCCGTTTACTTGTGGCATCCCGCGCCTTAACCTTGCGCCTCAATTCGAGTCTATCCAGACGCACCTGATTTTGCGAGGCACTATGTTAAAATTTCGTTCATCCGTTTCCCGCCTGTTGCGGCCCGTATTGCTGGGCATCACGGCGTTAACCCTTGCGGCTTGCGAAGTCGGCTTGCCGGGGCCAACTGCAACGGTCGATCCGACCCAGCCGGTAATCGTGGCGATGATGGTGCCTTATGCATCGGGCGAGGCGGCGAATGACCAGCTGGCGGAAAATCTTGTTAACGCGGCGAATATGGCAACGCGAGACTTGCAAGGTGTCGCGATTGATCTGCGTATTTACCAGACAGGGGCTGACCCCGTTCGCGCCGCAACAGAGGCCGAGCGTGCAATTGCCGAGGGTGCGCAAATCATCATCGGGCCGCTTTTCAGCAGCGCCACCAGCGCGGTTGCGGCTGTGGCGCGGCGTGAAGGCGTGAACGTGCTTAGCTTTTCCAATAACTCTGCGATTGCGGGGGGCAACGTTTACATCATGGGTGTGACGTTCGAAGACGTGGCAACGCGCCTTTATGGCCATGTGGCTCGTAACGGCATGTATAACGTCGGCGTGGTTTACCCCGAAGGCGTCGAGGGCGAGGCCGGCCTTGCAGCAGCATCACGCGCGGCGCGCAATGTCGGGGCAAGCCTAACGGCGGTTACGTCCTACCCACTGAATATGGAAGGTCTAAGCGAGGCCGCGCCGCAGATCGCCGCAACCATTAAGGGCAGCGGCGTGCAGGCGTTACTTTTCACCGACACACCGACACGCGGGTTGCCGTTTATTGCGGCGGCGCTGGGGTCCGAAGATGTTTCGCGGCTTAATACGCAGTTCCTTGGGTTGACGCGTTGGGATAGTTCCACCGATTTGTTGTTGCAGCCAAGCCTTCAAGACGGCCTGTTTGCCGTACCTGATCCGGTGTTGACCGCGCAGTTTAACGACCGATATCTGAACGCTTACGGCGCTGAACCCCATAACCTCGCAGCGATTGCATATGATGCGGTTGCAGCGGTCGGGGCGTTGATCCGCAGTGCCTCTGCCGAAGGGGCGACCGATACGTTTTCGGCTGATCGGTTGACCAATCCGGCCGGTTTTGTCGGCGTGAACGGCATCTTCCGGTTCCGTGCAGACGGCCAGAACGAACGCGGTTTGGCAATTTTGAAAGTGGATACAGGTACGGCCGTTGTGGTTGACCCTGCGCCGCGTAACTTTGGCGGGTTCGGATTCTAAACCTATGGCTTTGGACATTGCGAAAATAAAAGTGGGGGGGCTGATCGGCTCCCCCATTGATGTGTTGGATCCGGATGTAATTCGTGCGCAGCTTGAGGAAACCATGCAAGACGCATCGGACGCTGCCGATATTCGTGCGCGTGCTGTCGTTGTTCTGAAACAGGCGAACGCTGATGGGCGCGATAGAATCGCCGCGGCACTGCACGAGGCCCCGCACGAGGCCCCCAAAGCGACCAAAGCCTATACTTACCTGACCGATGAAATCGTCAAATTCACGGTGGAGGTTGCCGTTCGCTGGTTGCATCCGCAATCCAACATGACATCCGGAGAAAGCATCACTGTGATGGCGGTGGGGGGCTATGGGCGCGCTGAAATGGCCCCGTTTTCGGACGTCGATCTGCTGTTCCTGACGCCCTACAAGCAAACCGCGTGGGGCGAGAGCGTGATCGAAAGCATCCTCTATACCCTATGGGATTTGCGCCTGAAAGTCGGGCATTCAGTACGCACTGTCAACGATTGTATCCGGCTTGGCCGTGAAGATATCACCATCCGCACGTCGTTGCTGGAACATCGCTATATCACCGGCGATGAAACACTCGCTGTCGATCTGGAGGTTCGCCTCTGGCAGGAGTTGTTCAAAGATACCGGCCCCGAATTCGTTGAAGCCAAACTGGAAGAACGGGCCGAGCGGCATAAACGCCACGGCTCCTCGCGGTATATGGTTGAGCCGAACATCAAGGAAGGCAAAGGCGGTTTGCGCGATTTGCAGACGCTGTTCTGGATCGCCAAGTATCTGTACCATGCCAAGGATTCCGAAGAGCTGATCGCCCACGGGGTGTTTACGCGCGACGAATACAAAACCTTCATCGAGGCGGAGGCGTTCTTGTGGACAATCCGCTGCCATCTGCACCTGATCGCCAATCGCGCCGTGGAACAACTGACGTTCGACATGCAGGTGGAAATCGCGGAGGCGTTGGGCTTCAAAGACACCGAAGGCCGCCGTGCCGTTGAACATTTCATGCAGGTATATTTCCGCCACGCAACCCATGTGGGCAACCTGACCCGTATCTTCCTGACGGCACTTGAGGCACGCCATGTGAAAACCAGCCCCAGTATCGGGCGCAAGATTTTGAACGTGTTCAAGTTTGGGCAAGACAAGGCCGCCAAAGGGTATAATATCCGGCACGGGCGTCTTGATATCGCCGAACCAGAGGCGTTTTTGAAAAACCCCGTGAACATCCTGCGCTTGTTTGACGAGGCATTGCTTTCCGAAATCCTGATCCACCCGGACGCCATGCGCCTGATCGCGCGCAACTTGCATCTGATTGATGAAGACATGCGCCAGAACCCCGAGGCGCAGCAGATATTCCTGAATATCTTGCTGGGCCACGGCAACCCTGAACGCGGGCTGTTGCGGATGAACGAACTGGGGGTTCTGGGCGCGTTTATCCCTGAATTTGAACGCATCGTCGCGATGATGCAATTCAACATGTACCACCACTACACGGTGGACGAACACACGATCCGCTGCATCTCCAATCTTGCGGGGATCGAGAACGGCGATCTGGTGGAGGATCTGCCGGTGGCATCCTCCATCCTGAAAAAGGGTGTGAACCGCAAGGTCCTTTATGTGGCTTTGTTGTTGCATGACATCGGCAAGGGCCTGCCCGAAGATCACGCGATTGTCGGGGCGAAAATGGCGCGGGTAATCGCGCCGCGCCTTGGGCTGGATCCTGCGGAATGCGAAACGGTGGAATGGCTGGTGCTTAACCATTTGTTAATGTCTGACGTGGCGCAAAAGCGTGATCTGTCGGACCCGCGCACGGTGCGGGATTTCGCCAATGTCGTGCAAAGTAACACACGGCTGAAGCTGCTGCTGGCCCTAACGGTTTGCGATATTCGCGGCGTTGGGCCGGGGGTGTGGAACAACTGGAAAGCCATGCTGCTGCGTGATTTGTACGGCCAAACCCGCGAAATGTTAATGAATGGTCAACAAATCCACAGCGGCCCGAAACGCGAAGCCGAAGCGAAGGAAGCCTTGGCCGCAACGCTGACTGATTGGTCCAAGGCGGATATCGATGCTGAATGTGAACGCCATTACCGCCCCTATTGGCTGGGCCTCGATACCGAGACCCAGAAGATTTTTGCGGAATTGGCGCGCGGCGTTAAGGCTGGCGAACCGGTTAGCGATATCGTGCCGGACCCGTCCCGTGATGCGACCCGCGCGTGCTTTGTGATGCCCGACCATCCCGGTATTTTCGCGCGTTTCGCCGGTGCTTTGGCGCTGGCTGGTGCGAATGTGGTGGATGCGCGGACCTATACCAGTTCTGACGGGTTGGCGACGGCGGTGTTCTGGATTCAGGACGGCGACGGGGCGCCTTATGACGCCACGCGGCTGACACGGTTGCGCAAAATGATTTTGCGTATTTTGCAAGGCGAGGTGATCGCCCGCGATGCGTTGAAATCGAAAGATAAAATCAAGAAACGCGAGCGGGACTTCATCGTGCCAACCTCGGTTATCTTCGACAACGACGGTTCCGAGATTTTCACGATTATCGAGGTGGACACCCGTGATCGCCCCGGCCTGTTGTTCGATCTGGCGCGCACGTTAACGGATTGCGGGGTCTCCATTTCTTCAGCGATTATCGCGACTTACGGCGAACAGGCAGTGGATGCGTTCTATGTTAAAGATGTATTCGGGCTTAAAATTCATTCACAGGATAAGCAGCGCACGATCGAAAAACGTCTGATTGCCGCGATTGAACAGGGCCAAAAAGGGGCCACCGAATGAGCCGCCAAATCCGCCTGATGTCGGGGTTTTTCACCGTCGGCGGGTGGACATTGATCAGCCGTGTTCTGGGGTTTACGCGCGACATTATGATCGCGGCTTTCCTTGGTTCCGGCCCCGTGGCCGAGGCGTTTCTGATCGCCTTTTCCCTGCCCAACATGTTCCGTCGTTTCTTTGGTGAAGGCGCATTTAACACCGCCTTTATCCCGCTATTTTCCAAGAAAGTGGAGGGCGGCGAGGATGCCAAACGCTTTGCCGAGGATGCAATGGCGGGTTTGGCGACGATCCTGATTGTCTTCACGGTTCTGGCGCAATTTTTGATGCCGTGGATGGTCTTGGCCATGGCTAGCGGGTTCGCAACCGATACGCGGTTTGACCTGACGGTTGATTTCGCGCGCGTGACGTTTCCTTACATTCTGTTCATCTCTATTGCCGCTTTGTTAAGCGGCGTGCTGAATTCACTGGGCCGTTTTGCAGCGGCGGCGGCGGCACCGGTGTTGTTGAACATCATCCTGATTGGCACAATGTGGATCGCGTATAAAACTGGCGGCGATATTGGCTGGGCGCTGGTTCTGGGTGTGCCGATTGCGGGTATCGGCCAGATGGCGTTGCTTTGGTGGGCTGCGGCACGGGCTGGCATGAAATTGCGGTTTCGCCTTCCGCGCATGACGCCGGAGCTGAAACGCTTGGCAATTATCGCAGGTCCAGCGGCGCTGGCAGGTGGTGTCGTGCAGGTTAACCTTTTGGTAGGGCGGCAGGTTGCGTCTTATTTCGACGGGGCGATCGCGTGGCTGAATTATGCGGATCGTTTGTACCAATTGCCGCTTGGGGTGGTTGGTATCGCCATTGGTGTGGTCCTGTTGCCGGACCTGTCACGCCGCCTTCGCGCAGGCGATGATACGGGCAGTCAGAACAGCGTTAACCGCGCGGCTGAATTCACGATGTTGCTGACCTTGCCAGCCGCAGTGGCGTTGGTGGTTGTGCCTTTCCCGATTGTTTCGGTGCTGTTCCAGCGCGGGGCGTTTGATGCACAAGATGCGTATGCGACGGCGTTGGCTGTTTCGATTTACGGGGTCGGGTTGCCCTCTTTCGTGCTGCACAAGGTGTTGTCACCGATCTATTTCGCGCGCGAAAACACCAAGACCCCATTCCACTTTGCCCTTGTTTCTATGGTGGTGAACGTGGTGCTGGCGGTGGGCCTGTCGTATTGGTTCGGCTATCTGGCGGCGGCGATTGGTACGTCTGTGGCGGGCTGGGTGATGCTGATTTTGCTATGGCGTGGAACGCGGCATTTGGGCATTGCGGGCCGGATGGATGACCGTTTGCGCCGTGTTTTGCCCAAGATCATAATCGCCAGCCTTGTGATGGGTGTGGCGGCTTGGGCTATGGCCTTCGGGATGCAGGATTGGCTGGAAACTCCAACCGTCCGCTACGGCGCGCTTGCGCTGCTTGTTGTCGGGGCGGGTGTTGTTTACGCCTCGTTAATCATTGGCCTTGGTGCGATGAGCCTTGGCGACATCAAACGGGGTTTGCGGCGGGGTTAACGGCGTCTTAACACCTCAACCCAGCCAGCGATGCGGGCGCGGCCATCGGGGGCCAGCACGAAGGACAGCAAAAATCCTGCGGCGAAGCCAGCCAAATCAGCGGCCCATTCGTTGCCACCCCCAAATGCCAAACGATAGAATATTTGCAACGCGGCGAGGAAGCCGATCAGTTGAAACGCTTTCAAACGGCTTTCGCCAGTGGCCCCCGCTTTTAGCCATAACAACCATGTGAATGCGCCCAATAGCCCGTAAACGGCGGGGTATGAACCGATCAACGGATATTGCGTGTCAGCCACCAATCCATAGACGGTTGCCCCGACGATGGTGCAAACGACCAGCAGGATGATGACGGAAACGGTGTGGAACACCTCTGCCACCGCTTTGCCGATAGCGAGGATCATGACGACCGCGAAAGCCGCGTGGGTGAAGGCGAAATGGATGAACGGATAGGTGATCATCCGGCCAAGCGTTTCCCAGTTAAAGGTCCCTGTTTCGCGCATGTACTCAAAAATCGGGTCGTAGAAACCGAAGGCACGGATGGCATCAACGCGCCAGCTTATGCCGGCCTCGCCACCGATGTACCCGCGGGTGGAAAGCTGCATCATAATCTCGATTCCACCGACGATGACAGCGAAGGCGACGATCACCGGTGGTATTTCGTTAAACGGGGATTTGTCGGCGTTGGGATCGAACATCTATATACTCCGGTTGACGCGCGTGGGTGTGGGCGCGATAAAGCGCCACTTGTTTAACCCATGTAAAGGAATAATTGCCATGACGGAAGCGGTCCACACGCGTCGCGTCTTTTCCGGGATCAAGCCTTCGGGCGGATTGACCCTTGGGAATTACCTCGGTGCCATCAAAAGATTTGTCGATATGCAGGGACAGGGGTTTGAAACCGTCTATTGCGTCGTTGACATGCACGCGATCACCGTCTGGCAAGACCCCGTTGAGCTGAAGCACGCGACACGCGAACTGACGGCGGCATATATCGCATCGGGCCTAGACCCCGACCAGTCAATTTTGTTCAACCAGTCACAGGTTTCGGTCCACGCCGAGCTGGGCTGGATTTTCAACTGTGTGGCGCGCGTTGGCTGGATGAACCGCATGACGCAGTTCAAGGATAAGGCAGGTTCGAACGCCGAACAGGTCTCGCTTGGGCTATATGCATATCCGTCGCTTATGGCCGCTGACATTCTGGCCTATCACGCGACGCATGTGCCTGTGGGCGAAGACCAGAAACAGCATGTGGAATTGACGCGCGATATTGCCGCGAAGTTCAACCATGATTTCAAAGTGCCGGATTTCTTTCCGCAACCCGAACCGATTATTGAAGGCCCAGCCAAGCGGGTTATGAACCTGCGCGACGGCACTAAGAAGATGTCGAAATCGGGGGCGTCGGATATGGAACGGATCAACATGACCGATTCCGCCGAATTGATCGCTAAGAAGCTGAAGAAGGCGAAAACGGACCCGGAAGCGTTGCCGGATAATCTGGAAGACCTGAAAGGCCGACCAGAGGCGCGGAATTTGGTCGATATTTATGCAGCACTTTCCGATACGTCAGCGGAGGCGGTGATATCCGAGTATGCGGGCGCACAATGGGGTCGTTTCAAGCCTGCCTTGGCGGATTTGGCCGTTGATAAGCTGTCGCCAATTTCGACCCGTATGGCAGAATTGATGGACGACCCTGCGGAAATCGACCGGATTTTGGCCAAAGGGGCCGATAAAGCGGCGGCGATTGCCGAACCGATTTTGGCGAAAACCTACGATATCGTCGGGTTCGTGCGGCGCTAGGGCGTTCTGACGCACTCGTGATTTACAATCTCCTGCATTACATGCAATAAAGCGAATGTAATGCAGGAGACATACAATGCAAAAGCTATTCAAACTATTTCAGGTTATGGCCGTGATGATTTTCGCGGGAACCGCCGCCAATGCGGAAATCGTCAAGATGACGCCGGATGTGGCGCGCGAAAAGGCGCTGGCCGGTGAAATTGTCCTGATCGACATTCGCCGCCCCGAAGAATGGGCTGGCACAGGCGTGCCGGATGTGGCGTTGCTGGTCGATATGACAAGCCGCGATTTCCTTGCAAAGATTACCGCAATCCGCATGCAAAACCCTGATATTCCGTTGGCGTTTACATGCCGCACGGGAAGCCGCTCGAATTACCTGACGGGCGAGTTGGAAAAGCTGGGCATGTCCGGTTTGATTGATGTGATTGGTGGTATGTCTGGCTCGCGTGCTGATAAAGGCTGGGCTAAACGTGGCTTGCCGATCCGCGCGGTTAATGATCCGGTCAACCCGATGATCACGGTGACGCAGCCTTAAGTGCGCAGTTGCGCGATGGGTTAACATCGGCGATGATAGCCCCAACCAAACAAATACGGAGCCATAGCTGTGCGTAAATTTCTTGTAGTCATGGACGACAGTCCTGAATTCCTGAACGCGATGCGTTTTGCCGCCATTCGTGCGAAGAAAACCGGTGGTGCGGTTGTCATTCTGGGCATCGTTGCACCCGAAGAGTTCCAGCACTGGATCGGCGTTGGCGAGGCCATGCGCGCCGAAGCCCGCGAACGCATCGAGGAGCATTTCAAAGTGTTCCACCGCTGGATGATCAGCAAAGAAGGCATGGAGCCGGAACTGGTTATTCGCGAAGGCGAAAAAGCCACGGAGGTTCTGGCGCAGATCGACGAAGACCCCGAAGTTGGCATCCTTGTGCTTGGCGCAGGCGCCACAGGCGAAGGGCCGGGGCCGCTGGTTACAGAACTGATCGCGCGCCAAACCGCGGACATGTCCGTGCCAATCGTGGTGGTGCCGGGCGGCATGACCAAAGACCGGATTATCGCGGTTTCCTAAAGGTTTGTTGACGACAAGTAGGGTGCGTGGTTACCACGCGCCTTTTTCGTGTATGAGGCAACGGTGCGCGCAGAGCGCACAACCCTACAGCTCCGTTAACGTCCGGGGGCAAAATAGCGCAACTTAGAAAGATTCTAGCATACTTGACTTTTTTGGTCGGACACGTCATTTACAAGGCAAGTTCTGAAAGGGCCAATTATGTTTATTCAAACCGAATCCACTCCGAATCCTGCGACGTTGAAATTTTTGCCCGGGCAGGCCGTTTTATCTGCTGGTACGGCTGATTTTCCAAGTGCTGTTGCTGCGGCCTCCTCGCCGCTGGCCACGCGGGTGTTTACGGCCGAGGGCGTCGTTGGCGTGTTCTTCGGGCCGGATTTTGTGACCGTAACCAAGCGCGACGATGTTGACTGGTCGCATATCAAGCCTGCGATCCTTGGCGCGATTATGGAGCATTACCAATCCGGTCAGCCGGTTCTGGCGGACGAAAGCGGCAATGTTGGCCACGCGGATCATGACGGGCCGGACGAGGCGATTGTTAACCAGATCAAAGAATTGCTGGACACCCGCGTTCGCCCTGCTGTGGCGCAAGACGGGGGCGATATTACGTTCCACGGCTTTGAGAAGGGCGTCGTTTATCTGCACATGCAAGGCGCTTGTGCGGGTTGTCCGTCTTCGACCATGACGTTGAAAAGCGGGATCGAAAATCTGTTGAAACACTACATCCCCGAAGTGGTAGAGGTGCGTGCGATTGCCGCCTAAACTGATTTTATCCTTTGATACATCGGCCGCGCACTGCGCGGTCGCTTTGGTTTGCGGGGATGAAATTCTGGGCAGCCAGACGGAAGCATTATTAAAAGGGCAGGCTGAACGCCTGATTCCGATGCTTGAAGATGTGCTGCAAGGTGCTGGCAAAAGCTGGAGCGATCTTGATTTGATCGGTGTCGGCGTAGGGCCGGGAAATTTTACGGGTGTTCGCATTGCCGTTTCTGCGGCGCGAGGGCTGGCGTTGTCTTTGAATATCCCGGCGGTCGGCGTTTCGGTATTCGAGGCGTTGGCGTATGGCACCAAGGGCCATGTGACAATCGGGCGGGATGCGCGGCGCGGGATGGTTTTTTCGCAAAATTTTGACGATGGCGTGGCCATTGGTGAACCCGTAATGGCAGAAGGGGTTGCAGCCCCCGATGCGATGATTGATCCGGTTAAGATTGCGTTTTGTGCGGCTCGTAAGGACGGTGGAACGCCGCCTGCACCGCTGTATTTGCGATCTGCCGATGCGGCGTTGCCGTCGGATTTACCGCCAACGATCCTGCCATGAATGTAGGCGAGTTGGCTAAGATCCACGGCGCAAGTTTCACCTATGCGCCGCGACCGTGGAGCGCGCAGGAGTTTGAATCGCTGCTGGTATCCCCCAACGTCAAATTATTCGATCAGGCCGGGGGCTTTGCGATTTTCCGCTTTGCCGGACCGGAAGCGGAGCTGTTAACCATTGCCGTGAACCCCGCCGTTCGGCGACAAGGTATTGCCAAAAAATTACTGTTAACGGGACATGAATCAGCGAAAATGGCGGGTGTGGAGGAGGTTTTTCTGGAGGTTTCGGTGGCGAATCTCCAAGCAAAATCGCTTTATGAGCAGTTTGGGTATGAAGTTCGGGCAACCCGTGAAAACTACTATTCTGGACCAAACGGTCAAAAAATCAATGGGTTAGTCATGTGTTGCGCGCTTTAAGTGAAGCTGACCTTGGGGAAACATGAATATTTCGTGAATTAGCCGTTGACCCCTGACCTGCCTGCCTCTTTACTGTTTCATACAAGTATTTCCGCCTCGTGCTGGCTGATGGTGTAAATCATCGGCCATTTGGGGCATTTTTGAGTACATAATGACCACAAGGAGAAGATAATGAAACTCATCAAAACGCTACTCGGTGCGGCGGCTTTGGCCACAGCAGCAACGACAGCATTTGCGGGATCCCATAGCGGTGCAAACCCAGCGATCATTTTCGATCTGGGCGGTAAATTCGATAAATCGTTCAACGAAAGCTCGTTCAACGGTGCGGAGCGCTTCAAAGCTGAAACCGGCATTGAATACCGCGAGTTCGAACTTCAGTCCGATGCGCAGCGTGAACAGGCGATCCGTCGTTTTGCACAGCAAGGCAACAACCCCGTTGTTATGGCTGGTTTCAGCTTCGGTACGGCCCTTGATGCGGTTGCGCAGGAATTCCCTGACACAAGCTTCGTAATCATCGACATGGTTGTTGATCAGCCAAACGTTCGTTCGGTTCTGTTTGCTGCGCACGAAGGTTCTTACCTTGTTGGTCTGTTGGCAGCTATGGCTTCCGAAACCGGCACAGTTGGTTTCATCGGCGGCATGGACATTCCACTGATCAGCCAGTTCGGTTGCGGGTATGCACAAGGTGCGCGCGCGGCTAATCCTGATGCGATTATCTTGCAGAACTCTGTTGGTACAACAGGCGCTGCATGGAACGACCCTGTAAAAGGTGGCGAGCTTGCGACAGCACAGTTCGAGCAAGGCGCTGACGTGATCTTCGTTGCGGCTGGCGGTACTGGCCGTGGTGTTCTTCAGGCGGCTGCGGATGCAGGCAAACTGGGCATTGGTGTAGATTCAAACCAGAACTACATGCAGCCAGGTTCGGTTCTGACGTCGATGGTTAAGCGCGTTGACGAAGCTGTTTACAAAGCATTCATGGATGTGAACAACGGTGAATTCACACCTGGTTTCAACATCATGAATGTTGCAAACGGTGGCGTTGCTTGGTCCTTGGACGAGTATAACGATGCTTTGATTACTGACGAAATGCGTGCTGCTGTTGCTGCTGCAACTGCAAAAATCGTATCTGGCGAAACTGTTGTTTACGACTTCATGTCCGACAACACTTGCCCTGTTGAGTAAGTCACAGTGACCGTGAAAACACAAACGCAGGGGCAGTCGGAAACGGCTGCCCCTGTTGCTCCGGCGATCCAGCTGATTGGTGTGAGCAAGAGCTTTGGCCCCGTTCAGGCCAATAAAGACATCGACATGACCGTCGCCAAGGGCGCGATTCATGGCATTGTCGGGGAAAATGGCGCGGGTAAATCTACCCTGATGTCTATCCTCTATGGATTTTACAAAGCAGACGCAGGCGAGATCAAGATCGACGGTGTAACAACCGAGATCACGGACAGCCACGCCGCGATTGCTGCCGGTATCGGGATGGTGCATCAGCACTTCATGCTTGTTGAGCCGTTCACCGTTCTGGAAAATGTTATTATGGGGGCCGAAGATGGCCCGTTGCTGCGTCCCTCGCTTAACAAAGCCCGCAAGGTTTTGTTGGAGTTGGCGTCGGAATACGAACTTGACGTTGACCCCGATGCGATTGTCGGTGATTTGTCCGTTGGGTTCCAACAGCGCGTTGAAATTCTGAAGGCTTTGTACCGCGAGGCGGACATCCTGATTTTGGACGAACCGACAGGGGTTTTGACCCCGTCGGAGGCGGATCACTTGTTCCGCATTCTGGAAAACCTGAAATCGCAGGGTAAAACGATTGTTCTGATTACCCACAAACTGCGCGAGATCATGGCGGTGACCGATACGGTCAGCGTGATGCGGCGGGGCGAAATGACGGCGACGGTCAAGACGTCTGAAACCTCGGCCAGCAAGTTGGCGGATTTGATGGTTGGTCGCCATGTGTTGTTGGAGGTTGATAAATCCGATGCGGAACCGGGCGAAACCCTCCTTGAGGTGAAGAACCTTTGCGTGACTGATTTTCAGGGCGTAAAGAAGCTGAAAGATGTGTCGCTGCAACTGAAAGCAGGCGAGATTCTGGGCGTTGCGGGGGTGGCTGGAAATGGCCAATCCGACCTATTGAACATCCTTGGCGGGATCGAGGCTGCCGATAGTGGCGAAGTTATCATGAAGGGCGAGTCGATTGACTTGACGACAAAGGCCAGTGCCGCGATGCGGCGCGAACGCGGGATCGGGCATGTTCCCGAAGACCGCCACGCGCGGGGTTTGGTGATGCCATTCCAGACATGGGAAAACGCGGTGTTCGGGTATCACAACAACCCCGAGTTCAGTAAAAAATTCGGGCTGGCCGATCAAAAAGCCATGATGGCGGACACGAAGCGGAAGATCGAAAAGTACGATATCCGCCCGACGAACCCGCATCTTCTGGCCTCGAATTATTCCGGCGGGAACCAGCAAAAGATCGTTATTGCCCGCGAGATCGAGAACAACCCCGATGTGTTGCTGGTGGGCCAGCCGACACGCGGTGTGGATATCGGGGCGATTGAATTTATTCACAAACAGATCGTGGCATTGCGCGACGAGGGTAAAGCGGTGTTGTTGGTATCCGTCGAGCTAGAGGAAATTCTGGCGCTATCGGACCGCATTATCGTGATGTTTGACGGCGTTATTCAGGGCGAACGTATGCCCAAGGAAACTAATGAGCAGGAACTCGGCATGTTGATGGCCGGTATTGATCCGGAGGCGTCGACATGAACAAGGGCTTACCCAAATGGGCGGATATCGTACTGATTCCGCTTCTAAGTCTGACACTGGCGTTTCTGGTTTCAGGTCTGGTTGTGATGTTCATCGGCAAAGACCCGATCGAGGCCGTGAAGGTCATGGTATCGGGGGCGTTGGGCAAATTCGGCATTGGATATACGCTTTATTATACCACCAATTTTATCTTTACCGGCCTTGCGGTCGCCATCGCGTTTCACGCGCGGATGTTCAACATCGGGGGCGAAGGGCAAGCGGGCATCGGTGGTGTCGGCGTGGCCGTGGTGCTGTTGGCCGTTGACTGGCCACATTGGACGGTTGCGATTGTTGCGGCGTCCATCGGGGCGATGGTTTTCGGGGCGGCTTGGGCTGCTATTCCGGCATATTTGCAGGCGAAACGCGGATCGCACATCGTGATTACAACCATTATGTTCAACTGGATCGGGTCTGCGTTGATCGTGTATCTGCTGGTTGGGCCACTGCAAGCACCGGGCATGGTGCCGGAAACATTGGGGTTCTCGGCGGGGTCTTCTATTCCGACGTTGAACGATATTTTCCCGGCATTTGACAAACACGCGCCTGCGAACATTAGCCTGTTCTTGGCCCTGTTTGCCGCGTTTGGGGTTTGGGTGCTGATCTGGAAAACACGACTTGGCTATGAAATCCGCGCTTTTGGGCATTCCGAAAAAGCGGCGATTTATGCGGGTATCAAGCCCGTAAAAATCATCATGGTTGCCATGTTGGTTTCCGGTGCATTGGCGGGCATGATGGCTGTGAACACCGTGCAAGGGGAGGCCGAGCGCCTGATTCTTGATACGGTACAGGGCGCTGGATTCGTCGGGATTGCGGTGGCACTTATGGGCCGTTCGCATCCGGTGGGCGTTGTTTTGGCGGCCTTCCTGTTCGGCATCCTTTATCAGGGCGGCGGCGAGTTGTCGTTCGCAATGGGCATCCCGCGCGAGATGATCGTGGTTATTCAGGCCTTGGTGATCATGTTCGTGGGAAGCCTTGAAAACATGGTTAGAATTCCGGTCGAACGCTTGTTCGTGCGATTCAGAAAAGGAGCCGCGTAATGGATTTTAACACGATTATTCAAATTCTGGATTCCGCTGTACGGCTGTCTACACCGTTGTTGCTGGCCTGTTTGGCTGGCCTCTATTCGGAACGCTCGGGTATTTTCGACATCGGCCTTGAGGGTAAGATGTTGGCTGGTGCTTTTGCCGCTGGTGCTATGTCGGCCTACGCCGGTATGCCGGTTATCGAGGGCGGCTTGGGCATGACATGGGGCATGGCGTGGATGGGCGTTGGCGCGGCGATTGCCGTTTCCATTGTTCTGGCGCTGATCCACGGGTTTGCTTCTATCACACTTCGCGGAAACCAGCTGATTTCTGGCGTGGCGATTAACTTTTTTGCGGCGGGTTCAACCGTTTTGATCGGGCAATACTGGTTCCGTTCGGGCGGTCAAACCCCACCGCTTTCGGGCGCACAACGATTTGGCCCCATAGAACTGCCATTTGCAGGCGTGCTGAAGGATGTGCCTATACTTGGTCCCATATATGAGGGCCTGATTTCCGGCCACAATATTCTGGTTTACGTGGCCTTTGCAGCCGTGCCGTTGACATGGTGGATACTATTCCGCACACGGTTTGGCCTTCGTCTGCGTGCGGTTGGCGAAAATCCGGGTGCGGTTGATACGGCGGGTATTTCGGTTGTGAAGCAACGGTACGCAGCGGTTTTGATCGCGGGTGTTTTGTGTGGCTTGGCGGGGGCTTATCTTAGCCTTGGCACCTCGGCCGCCGGTTTCGTTAAGGATATGAGCGCGGGTAAAGGGTTTATCGCGCTGGCCGCGCTGATTTTCGCGAAGTGGCAACCGAAGGCGGCTTTGGGCGCGTCGCTGCTGTTTGGTCTACTAGAGGCAATCGGCAACCGGTATCAGAGCATTGATCTGGGTGTTTTCGTGGTGCCCGTGCAGTTCATGCAAGCGTTGCCGTATATTTTGACCGTGGTGATTCTGGCAGGGTTTATTGGCAAAGCGATACCGCCAGCTGCGGGCGGCGAGCCTTATGTGAAGGAAAGATAGCGTCAGGGTTCCCGATATATTCGTAATCGTGAATTTGTCGCAGGGGCAAGCCCTTTCGTTGTTGTGAGGTGAGGCGTATAGCGCGCCACACCAACAATCGGTGAATCCATGAGCGTATATTTTCCAATCGCCGAAGTATCGGTGAACATATTCGTATTGCTAGGCCTTGGCGGCATCGTCGGGGTGCTTTCAGGAATGTTTGGCGTGGGCGGCGGGTTCATCCTTACGCCCCTGTTGTTTTTCATAGGAATTCCACCAGCTGTCGCGGTTGCTACTGGCTCCAACCAGATCGTTGCCTCGTCATTTTCCGGTGTTTTGGCGCACTTCAAACGCAAAACTGTTGATATGAAAATGGGGTACATCCTTCTTGTTGGGGGGATAACCGGATCGTTGATCGGTGTGCAGATATTCAGTTATCTAAAGTCCATCGGGCAGGTCGAACTGTTCGTGACGCTGACATATGTGGTGTTCTTGGGTCTGATTGGTGCTTTGATGTTCATCGAGAGCCTGAGCGCAATCGTGAAAAGCCGCAAAGCCGTTAAAGTCGGAAAAGCCAGACATCATACGTGGATTCAAGGGTTGCCGTTCAAGACACGCTTTCGAACCTCGAAACTGTATATCAGCGTAATTCCACCCGTAATTGTAGGTTTCATCGTCGGCATTTTGTCAGCAATCATGGGCGTTGGTGGCGGCTTTATCATGGTTCCGGCGATGATCTATGTGTTGGGAATGCCGACAAAAGTTGTCATTGGAACGTCGTTGTTCCAGATTATATTTGTCGCGGCGTTCACCACCATGATGCACGCGATGGAAAACCAGACAGTTGATTTGGCGCTGGCACTTGTGTTGATCGTTAGCGGGGTTATCGGCGCACAGATTGGTACGCGCCTAGGTTTGAAACTGAAAGCGGAGCAGCTGCGAATCTTGCTGGCCCTTCTGGTTTTGGCTGTCTGCTTCAAACTGGCATTTGGCCTAATAATCGAACCATCAGAGTTGTTTACAGCCAAATGATTGCAAGAAACAGAACGGAATGGCCTATGTTTGTGCGATTCAGAATAAATCGCTCCGATTTGCCGCAGGCAGGTTAGATGTATATCTGAATTTACTAATGTATATGATTTTACGAATGTAACAATCTTCCAGATCTCAGGACGCGTGTATTCATGCAAATTTATCTCCCTATTGCCGAAATGTCGGTGAACATATTCCTGTTGATCGGCCTTGGCGGGCTGGTCGGCATTTTGTCCGGCATGTTCGGCGTTGGCGGTGGTTTCCTTATGACGCCCCTGCTGTTCTTTATCGGAATTCCACCGGCGGTGGCCGTTGCGACGGAGGCGAACCAGATCGTTGCGTCCTCTTTTTCCGGCGTTTTGGCGCATGTGAAAAAGAAAACCGTTGATTTCAAGATGGGTACGGTCCTGCTGCTGGGCGGTTTGCTGGGTGCGGCAGTTGGTGTGCAGGTTTTCAAATACCTTAAGGAAATCGGGCAGGTCGATCTGTTGATCACGCTGTCATACGTTGTTTTCCTTGGTATGATCGGTAGCTTGATGTTTATTGAGAGCCTCGGTGCGATCCGGCGCTCCAAGAAAAAGGCACCGCCGAAGAAGATTAAACGTCATAACTGGATCCACGGGTTGCCGTTTAAAATGCGGTTCCGTACTTCGAACCTTTATATCAGTGCGATTCCACCGTTCATCGTTGGGGCGCTGGTTGGTGTTTTGGCCGCGATCATGGGTGTTGGTGGCGGGTTCATCATGGTGCCTGCAATGATTTATGTTTTGGGAATGCCAACGAAAGTGGTTATTGGCACGTCGTTGTTCCAGATTATTTTCGTAACCGCGTTTACCACAATGATGCATGCAACGCAGAACTATACGGTTGATGCGGTTCTGGCGTTGTTGCTGCTGATTGGCGGCGTTGTTGGCGCACAGATTGGCACAAGGATCGGCGTTAAGATGAAGGCTGAACAGCTTCGCATCTTGTTGGCGATTATGGTGCTGGGTGTTTGTCTGAAACTGGGGCTTGATCTGGTTCTGACACCATCCGAGCTGTTCTCTATTGGCCTGGGGGGCCACTGATATGCGGATTATATTCCTGATCATCGGTCTGTTTGCGGCAACGATTGCCAGCGCACAGGAAACCATTGTTTCGGAGCTTAGCCAAGATGGTGTGTCAATCACGGCAACCTTTGATGGTTCCGAGATTTTCCTTTTCGGAGCGATCAAACGCGATGCGCCGATCAATCTTAGTGCTGGCAAGCTTGATGTCATTATCGAGGTGTCTGGCCCACCGACCGAAACTTTGGTACGCCAGAAAGAACGGAAAGTCATCATCTGGGTGAACGCCGAATCCGTCGAGATGGAGCGTGCACCGAGCTATTATTCTATCGCTGCTACCGGCCCGATTGAAGAACTTCTGACGGAGGCTGAACGCTCGTTGCGTAACCTTGGGCTTGATTACGCGGTGCGTGTCGCGGACCCCGCAAACGAGGCCTACCGCGAGGCGGTGATCCGCATTCATCAGGACAACGGGACGTATGCGACTGAGGTTACACCCGTAACACTGACCGAAGAAACACTGTTTACGACCAAGCTGGCAATGCCTGTGAATGTGGTCGAAGGGGACTACACTGTGAAAACCATGTTGGTTCGTGATCAGCAGGTTATCAGCACGTCAACGTCAACCATTACGGTTCGAAAAACCGGCGCAGAGAAGTGGTTGTACGATCTGGCCCACGAACAAGCGTTCATCTATGGGCTTCTGTCGTTGGCTGTTGCGCTGTTGGCGGGTTGGACGGCTTCTGAAATCTTCCGCCGTATTCGCGGCTAGTTAATCTTCCGATCCCGTCAGTTCTAACGGCGGGGTCGGAGTTTCAAGATCGGCAATGCCCAGCGGTTCGGTTGGGCGGGCCAACATATATTTGGTCACCCAGCGCAAGCGCGTTTCGGCCCGTGTGATGGCCACATAGGCCAACCTTTTCCACACTGCTATTCCTGCTTCGGAGCGGCCTGAACGATAGGCGGCGTATATGTCTGGCGCGAACAATTGCACTTCGGGCCACTGTGATCCTTGGGCTTTGTGGATGGTAACTGCCGCGCCGTGCAGGAAAGTTGCGCCCATGCGGGCGGCTGAGGGGATGAAGGGTTCTTCGCGGTCGGGGGCCTCGATTTGAATAATGGTCGCGGCGTTCACGCGGGGGTCTACAGCACCCAGAACATGCAGGCGGGAAAACCCCGGCTTGCGGCCCGGCCCAAGGTAGATAGTTTGTGCGCCTTTAATCAAACCGCGCGCCTCCAGATCGATGCGTTTTTTACGGTGTTTGATGGGTAATTCGATGCCGTCACAGATTAATGGTTCGCCAGACAACAACGAATCTTCGGGGGCATCATAGGCGGTTCTGAACGCGTGAATCAGGCGGATGCGGGTGGCATTTCGCCAGACCAGAACGGGGGACCGCGCCATGAGGGTTGCATCAACGCGCGGCGTAACGATGATGCGGTCGTCTTTGGCGGCGGCCGCTTCGATCATGCGTTCAAATTCGGGGAAGTCCAGTTTTGGGTCGCCAAGCGCGTGGGCCAAATCAAGGATCGGGTTGCCGGCTTCTTGGCGGTGAATGCGGTGCAGGGTCAGCTTTTTGTCGTCGGGAAGCTTGTCGAAGCTCATGTTGCCGGATTGCATGACGGGGGCCAACTGTGCTGGGTCACCGAACATGATCAGGGTCGAGAAAATCTCGCGCAGGTCATTAAGCTGTTTATCGTCAATCATCGAGGATTCGTCGATGAAGCCGATGTCTAACGGATCATCGCGGCGGGACCATCCGGTGATGAAATCGGACCCGCGCAAACCAGCGGCGGCCAGTGCGCCGGGGATGGATTTATGGGTTTGGTAGAAGGCAAACGCGCGGTCTAGGGCGGCATCGGTCAGGCCTTCGATGTCGGGGCGTTCATCTGCGCCTTCCAGCCATTCGGCGATTTTTTCGTATTCGGGATCGTAGAGCGGCGTGTAAATAATGCGGTGAATGGTCGTTGCTGGCACACCGTGGCTGCGCAAAACACTGGCGGCTTTGTTGGTTGGTGCAAGGATTGCAAGCGAACGTTTGTCTTTACGCTTCGTGCTTTCAAAATCTGGCGAGATGGTCTCGACGCCCGCGTCGTTCAATGCCTGCACCAGCTTTGAAAGCAGCATAGTTTTGCCGGATCCAGCCTTGCCCAACACGGCCAAAACACGGGTCTTGCCGGTGCTTGCAGGCAGTATCGTGGCATTTTCGATATCGACGCCGGCATCTTTTAGAACTGCACTGATCGCATCGAATGCCTGTGCTTGGTCTTCTGAAAATTTCATGTGGTTTTGCTGCCCTGTCTTTTTGGCATTGTAACGTGGCAAGGCAGCAGTGGCCAGCCTTAGGCGGCAATAGCAACGGGGGTGAACGTGTTATCGGGGAAGGATTGGTCGAACCAGTATTCCACCAGTTCCGGCGCGATGCGAGACTTGCGGCAGATGTTGGCTTTGACTTTGGCGTTGATGGGCCAAAGGCAAACGGATATTTCCTCGCGGCCTTCACCGCTGGTGCCGATCACGTCAGGAATCCAGCCGATGCGGCGGTAGATTGGCAAGGTATGTGAATATACGACCCCGACGGAGCTTTCCAAGCCGAAGCGCACACCCAGCTCGCAACCTGCCAAGATTAACGAGGCGGCGACTTTGCTTTGGCCATCAATCAGGCGGGGGGAGATGCAGAAACGGGTGCATTCCCAAATGACGGGGCTGATGATTTTCATTCCGGCGAGGTCGCTGAAATGATCGTTAACCATTGTTTGCCCCACGGTCGGTAGTACGCGAATAGAGCCGCCATGCGTTCCGTCCGGCGCTTCCCAAATCGCATAAAGCGGGTTCATGGCATCGTAGGCGTCGATTTCATAACCGTTTTCATCGACGGTAACGTCCCAGCCGTGCCGGATTTTGAATTGTCCGGCGCGGTCCTTGAACATGGTGTCTTTGAGGATAGGGAAGTTGTCTAGCTGGTTGGCGTATATGTATTTGATCAAAGCAGGCTCCGTTCGGTTTCGTTTGAAACAGGAGTACTTCGAATATGGTTAACACTCGTCGAACGGTCGCCGCTTTAGGTGTTTACGCAACGGGCTAGACCGCGATCACGCCACGGGCGAGGGCGATGGCAACGGCGTGTGTGGTGTTTAGCGCGCCAAGTTTGTAGCGGGCGGAATCCACATAAACCCGCAAGGTGTGTTCCGAGATTTTAAGGATTTCAGCAACCTTGCCACGGCTTAACCCGATACCGAGGTATTTTAGTACGTCAAGTTCGCGGGGGGATAAGTCGCGCCCCTCGATCGGTTCGGTGGTGTGCGTGGCGGCCAAGGCTTTTTGGTGGAAGTAGTGGGAAATTAGCATGAAATCGTGCGCGTGTTCGCCGATATAGCGTTCCCAGCCTGGGTCACTGCTATCGTGGTTAATGGCGAAAATGGCGGCTTGGCCGTTTGGACCCCGGATCGGGACGGTGTAGCCTTGCCGCCCGACACCGGAATCCACCGCCTCGTGGAAGAACGCGCGTGTGCGTTTGCTGGTCCAGTCCAGACGCTTCCAGTCGAGCGGATTAAATTGCAGCAACGCGCCCCGTACCACGGGGTCGATCAGCATATAGTTTTGGTCTTCGTAATGCTGCGCCCATTTGGGATCGTAGGTAGACGAAACGAACGGTAGCCCGTTCAAATTGGTCGCCAGATAGGACATGTTTTTCACATCGTATGTATCGCGCAGAATGTCTGCTAGCGATGATAAATCGTCAACTGTATTGGTTGAATCCAACCGTTCCAGAAATGTTTCCAGCTTTCGCGTCATTTACCCCTGCACCTACTACCCGACCCCTATCGTGATTGCGGATCTCTACGGTGGCCACAAGAATGGCATCGTCGAGGTGTTCTGCTAATTCCAACATAGCTTGCTTTGCAGCGAAGGTTCGCAGGTCTACCAGAACATCAATCATCCACTCATTTATCATAGCAATACCCGTATAAGTTGTAAACGCATTTGTATATTAAACTTGGTAAATAATACGAATCGATACCACTCGCCAATTTGCCCTCCCCTATTATGGGGAGGGTGTCATGGCTAACATATTGTTAAGTATGGTATATATTTGTCGTTAGTATCGACTGCATTATCCAAATGGTGGATAATGAAAATGTGACAGAATCAACGAGAGCCAACCTCGATCGCGTCTTCAAGTGTGCGCAATCCGGTAACGGGTGCGCTGACCAAGACCGCCATGTTGCCCGGCTTATGTTCGTTTCGAAGCATTTTCATGTGGGCGGCGGGGATGTCGGCCCACGGGAATACCTCGGACATGGAAGGGTCGAGGCGACGTTCCAACATCAACTGGTTGGCAGAGCTGGCCTGTTTGAGATTGGCGAAATGGCTGCCTTGCACGCGTTTCTGGTGCATCCATAAATAGCGCGCGTCCATGGTCAGGTTGTATCCGGTGGTGCCTGCGCAAATCACGATCATGCCGCCTTTTTTGCACACGAAAACGGAGGCGGGGAATGTCGCCTCGCCGGGGTGTTCGAAGACCATATCGACGTTGACGCCTTTGCCGGTGATGTCCCAGATGGCTTTGCCGAACTTGCGAACCTCGCCGAACCACTCTTTATATTCGGGGGTATTCACGATGGGCATTTGGCCCCAGCAGTTGAAATCTTTGCGGTTGATCACACCCTTGGCGCCGAGGCCTAGAACGAATTCGCGTTTGTTCTCGTCGGAGATCACGGCGATGGCGTTGGCGCCTGCGGTGTTGATAAGCTGGATCGCATACGACCCCAACCCGCCGGACGCACCCCAAACAAGCACGTTCTGACCTGGCTTCAGGGTGTGCGGGCGATGGCCGAATAACATGCGATAAGCGGTGGCCAGCGTCAGTGTGTAACACGCGCTTTCTTCCCATGTCAGGTGTTGGGGGCGGCGCATAAGTTGCTGAGCTTGAACGCGGGCAAATTGCGCAAACGACCCATCCGGTGTTTCGTAGCCCCAGATACGTTGGCTGGACGAAAACATCGGATCGCCGCCGTTACATTCTTCGTCGTCGCCGTCGTCTTGGTTGCAGTGCACCACAACTTCATCGCCAACTTTCCAGCGTTTAACCTTGTCGCCAACCTTCCAGATAATGCCGGAAGCGTCGGAACCAGCGATGTGGTAATCGGAGTCGTGGATATCGAAAGGCGAGACGGGTGTGCCAAGGCCAGCCCACACGCCGTTATAGTTAACGCCAGCCGCCATCACTAAGATCAACACTTCGTGGCTGTCGATTTCAGGGGTGTCGATAACTTCGAGCTGCATGGCTTTGTCAGGTTCGCCGTGGCGTTCGCGCCGAATGGCCCAGCCGTACATTTGTTTAGGCACGTGGCCCAAGGGAGGGATTTTCCCGATTTCATATAGGTCTTTGATTGGTGCGGTGGACATGGTGGGCCTCGTGTGTTGGCGTTGTAATATAGTTGCGCCGAAGCGCCTATATACGTCATTACACTAAAAGTGAGGCGCTTCAACACCTAAATTGTGCGGTGCAGCGGACATATTGTTACGATTGCTGGTATATTGTTGTATTTATATTACTTAGAGGTGGGGGTTGCTAACGGATCAGAGGCAAAGTGGTGTGCGATAGCGTTTGCGTAGTATTGGACAACATGGGCATGTTCCGGGGTGATCGCGAATTTTCCGTCTGCTTCCGTCACCATGTGGCGAAGGGTAAGCATGCGCAGGCCAACTTCAACGGCGTAATCCTCGTCTTCGTGGGGGATGTGGCTGTAGATGCCGCGCGCCGACAGGTCTTGCCATGTGCGCTGGCACCTCGATTTCAATTCCAACATGGTTATCGGGCGATCAGTTTTCAGTAGTACCGTTGAAACCAGCGATACAGGCAGGACGGGGACGACGTGGCCGATGCGGGTCATTAGCTCGGCACCGAGGTTTTCGATCACTTCGGGCATTTCGGCTGGTGGGTGCGTTTCCATATACTCCGTTAACGAAATCGGGCGGCCAAAACTGACGCAAGCATAACCGTTGCGGTAAAACTTGCCGGTCAGGCGCAGCCATATTTGGCGCGTCATAAAGCGGATGAAGGTTCCGGGCTGGAAACGAAACTTGCGTTTGCCGTCCACGGTCGGGGTGGTCAGCACGCGGTCTTCAAGCACACGGTCATAGTTCAGGCCGACGGGAACGAAGACGACGTTGCGGGATACCTCGGGGTTGAAATCCCCAAGGATATAGCTGAGGAGGCCGAGTTTCGGGGGGCTTAGCAATCCGTCACGCGAAAGGCCGCCTTCGGGGAAAATGGCTTGGGTCACACCGCCCTCGGTGGCTAGTTGTACGTATCGGGCCAGCACTTTGCGATAAAGCTGGTTGCGCGATTTTCGGCGGATGAAATAGCCACCCATCGCCCTGATAAGTTGTTGCAGCGGCCAAACCCGCGCCCACTCCCCCACGGCATATGACAGCGCAGACCGTTCAGCAACGAGGTAAGTAACCAGCACATAATCCATATTTGAGCGGTGGTTCATCACGAAGATAACGGTGGAATTCGAATCGACGTTTCGCAAGGCGTCATCGTCAATAAACCCGATACGGACGCGATACATGGCCTTAGATATGAACCTTGAGGCGCGGATGGCGAACCCGAAGTAGGCGGAAGCGGAAAAGGACGGGACGATTTCACGGGCGTAGCGTTCGGCCGTTTTGGCCGCGACCTCAGGGGGCATATTTTCGGCAATTGTATGTTCGGCGATGGCTTCCATGACTTTGGGGTCGTGGATTAGGCGGTCGATCATGATCTTGCGGCGTGTCAGTTTGAAGGGCTGGATGGAAAGTTGCAGGCGGTCGTTCAGACTGTCGATCACGCGGTTTAGGCGACGGCGCAGATACCAACGAACGGAGGGCATCAACAACCGGTCGAGAATACCAATAGCGGCGAGAATGCCGCCAAGCATTAATAACCAAACAGGAATTTCGACAACATTGTTCATGCAACGTAACTTTGCAGGAATTGAACCATACGTCTAGTCAGGTGATTTTGCGCTAACTTGTGTCATATTTTGGCCATATATTTAGCTAATCTACATTCTTGACCGTAGAATCTAAACGCGACTATTTTGGTTTTGTGGCGGCAATGAAACGTTAGTATTAGAAGGTATAGTGATGCGTATTAAACAAGTATTTATGGCGATGACTGCTGCTGGCGTATTGGCCGCAACATTCGCGCTTCCTGCTGCGGCCCAGAATCGGGTTGTGACAATCGTGAACCAGACCGGCTATGTGATGGTAAGGTTTTACGGCTCCAACAAAGGGTCAACAAGCTGGGAAGAGGATATTCTGGGCAATGATGTTCTGGGTGGTTACGAATCCATTAACATCAACTTTGATGATGGCACCGGATATTGCATCTTCGATTTCAAAGCGGTTTTCAGCGATGGCGACGAGGTTGTTACCAAGGGTGTTAACGTCTGCGAAATTCCGAAGTTCACGTATAATTAAGCGGTTTTTCAGTTTGAATATTGGGGCGGCTTTCGGGTCGCCCTTTATCTTGAGAAATCCACGGCGAAACATTATTCCCGTTAACTTTCCTCTTGCGTAATTATCTTAGCTTTGTAAATCTATGCTGCAACGCAATATGGATTTGGAGGCGCATGTGACGCAAGCAGATAAAGATCGGCCATGGTTGTTCCGCACGTATGCCGGACACTCGACAGCGACGGCATCAAATGCGCTTTATCGTTCCAACCTGGCGAAGGGGCAGACGGGCCTGTCCGTGGCGTTCGATTTGCCCACCCAAACGGGGTATGACAGCGACCATATTCTAGCGCGCGGCGAGGTTGGCAAGGTCGGTGTGCCGATCAGCCATCTGGGCGACATGCGCGCATTGTTCGCGGATATCCCGCTGGAACAAATGAACACATCCATGACGATTAACGCAACGGCAGCGTGGATGCTGGCGCTGTATATCGCGGTGGCTGAAGAACAAGGGGCCGATATTGCCACCCTTCAGGGGACGGTTCAGAATGACATTATTAAGGAATACCTAAGCCGTGGGACGTATGTTTTTCCACCCGAAGCTAGCCTGAAGCTGATCGGGGATGTAGCAGAATATTGCTATACATCCGTGCCGAAATGGAACCCGATGAACGTGTGTTCGTATCATCTGCAAGAGGCTGGTGCGACGCCGGAGCAGGAGCTGGCGTTTGCCTTGACTACCGCGATTGCGGTGCTGGATCAGGTGCGTGGCCAAGTTCCGGCTGAAGACTTTCCCAAGGTCGTAGCGCGGATTTCGTTTTTCGTGAACGCGGGCATCCGGTTTGTGACCGAGATGTGCAAAATGCGCGCGTTCGTTGACTTATGGGATGAAATTTGTCGGGATCGCTACGGTGTCACGGATGCCAAACAACGACGGTTCCGGTACGGCGTGCAGGTCAACAGTCTTGGCCTGACGGAGCAGCAGCCAGAAAATAACGTCTACCGCATCTTGATCGAAATGCTGGCGGTTACCCTTTCCAAAAAGGCGCGTGCGCGGGCCGTGCAATTGCCTGCGTGGAACGAGGCGTTGGGCCTGCCGCGCCCTTGGGATCAGCAATGGTCGCTTAGAATGCAGCAGATCATGGCGTATGAAACGGACTTGCTGGAATTCGATGACTTGTTTGATGAAAATCCGGCAGTGGACCGTAAAGTTGAAGAGCTGAAAGCCGGCGCGCGGGCAGAGATTGAACATATCGACAAGATGGGCGGCGCGGTTTCGGCGATTGAATACATGAAAACGCAGTTGGTGATGTCCAACTCGGCCCGTATCGGGCGGATCGAGACGGGGGAAACTGTCGTGGTCGGTGTTAACAAATTCCAGAACGGCGAGGAAAGCCCGCTGACATCCGGCGACGGCGGGATCATGGTTATTGACCCAAAAGTGGAGCAGCAGCAGATCGACAGCCTGAACGTTTGGCGCGGCGCGCGGGATGACGCAGCGGTTACGGCGGCCCTTGCGCAACTGCGCGACGATGCGAAGGCGGGGGTTAATATCATGCCAGCCTCGATCATCGCGGCGAAAGCGGGGGTCACGACGGGTGAATGGGGCATGGCGATGCGCGGTGAGTTCGGGGAATATCGTGCGCCCACGGGGGTTGGTTCTGCCATGTCGAATTCCACCGAAGGGTTGGAAACCGTACAGGCCGAGGTAAGCCGTGTGGCGGGGGAACTTGGTTCTCCTATTCGCCTTTTGGTCGGTAAACCAGGGCTGGACGGGCATTCAAACGGTGCGGAACAAATCGCGGTTCGGGCGCGGGATTGCGGGATGAAGGTGACCTATGAAGGTATCCGCATGACACCCGAAGCAATCGTCGAGGCGGCGGTAAGCGAAAAAGTTCACATCGTCGGGTTGTCGATTCTGTCGGGTTCACATCTGCCGTTGATTGGGGAAGTGATGGAACGGATGCGGGCCGCAGGGCTGGATATTCCCGTGATCGTCGGCGGGATTATCCCGGATGAAGATTGCGCGGCATTGACCGACATGGGGATCGCGCGAATTTACACGCCCAAGGATTTCGATTTGAACCGCATCATGCTGGATATTGTTGCGCTGATAGCCTAGCGGCGGGCGAACCCGATAAGCTGTACGTCCAGCAAATCGTTTCCGGCTTTGACCAAATCGAAGTTGCGATTGTTCAAAGACCAGCGCATGGCGAGGCCTTGGATTAGTGCTAGCACTAGATAGGCAGCATCATCTGCGTTGATGTTTTCATTGAATTCACCGGATTCGATGCCGTTTGTGAACAACTCGGACAGCTTTTTCTGGCGTTGGGCCATAAGTCCTGAAAAGAACGCGCGCAATTTTTCGTTTTCCGAATGTAGTTCACGCGAAAACAGGATGGCGGGAACGGCAGGGGTGCTTTCGATAAAGCTAAGCTGTGCGGTCATCATTTTACGTAGGCGGTCGGCTGGGCCGGTTGCCTCGATCAATTGACTGCTTTCGCCCATTAGGGTGCAAATGCGTTCGCCTACGGCTTCCCATATGTCGGACTTGGCGGGGAAGTGACGGAAAATAGCGGGTTGCGAGATGCCGATTTCCTTGGCCAGACTTTCGGTTGTCAGGCGGTCAGGGCCACATTCCGCAGCTAAACGGATCGCAGTATCGACGATCTCTTTCTTGCGTTCGGCGGCTGGTTTTCTGGTTCTGACTGTCATTTTACGACCTCAAGGTTTGTGGCGGCCTCTATGCTATAGGGCCTCCTCGACACATAGTATCATCAATCCTCTGCTACAACGAGGAAGAAGGCTACAGCCTACAAATTAAGTAAGCAACAACTAACTAGCAGCGCATGCGTCAAGGTTTTGCTTTATAGCCAAGGGGGTTGCTGTCTTGCCAATGCCAGCAGGTTTCACACATTCCGGCCAGATCGATCGTCGCTTTCCAGCCCAACTCGGCCTCTGCGCGGGATGGGTCTGCGTAGCATTGCGCGATGTCACCTTCGCGGCGCGGGTCGTTGCGAAACGGAATTTTGCGACCGCTGGCTTTGGCGAAGGCGTCGATCATTTCCATAACCGAAACCCCCTGTCCGACCCCGAGGTTGAACGCCCGCGTGCCTTTATGCGATTGCGTCCAGTTAAGGGCTGCGACATGCGCCTTGGCCAGATCAACCACATGGATATAGTCGCGAACACCAGTGCCATCAGGGGTGTCATAGTCGTTGCCAAACACCCGAACCTGTTCGCGCCGCCCGACAGCGACCTGTGCAATCATCGGCATCAGGTTGTTGGGAATGCCATTAGGGTCTTCGCCAATGCGGCCACTTTCGTGCGCGCCGACAGGGTTGAAATACCGCAAAATGGCGGCGGTGAAATCTGGGTTCGAGGCCGCCAAATCGCGCAGCATCTCTTCGATATGCAGTTTGGACCGCCCATAGGGGTTGGTGGACCGCAGCGGGTGATCCTCGGTTATGGGCAAAAAGTCGGGGTCGCCATAAACTGTCGCGCTGGAAGAAAACACGATGTTCATGCAATCAGCGGCCTTCATCGCTTGCAACAGGTTAATCGTGCCTTGGACGTTGTTTTCATAGTATTCAAGCGGCTTTTCAACAGATTCTCCAACCGCTTTCAGGCCCGCAAAATGGATAACGGCACCGGGTTTGAAATCTTGAAGGTGCTTTGTTAATGCCCCGCGGTCGCGCATGTCGGCCTTATGGAATGCGAAACTGCGGTTCGATAGGGTCTTAACGCGCGTCAGCGCTTCGGGGGCGCTGTTGGAGAAATTGTCAATTACGCAAACCTCGTGGCCTGCGCCTAGAACCTCTAACATGGTGTGAGTGCCGATATATCCGGCCCCGCCGGTAATTAGTACGCGCATTTATGAACCCGAAAGTAAGAAACTATATGTGGCGAAATATATCCTATTATATTGGGTATATACAATTGTTGGTTGAGAATATGCCGCGTTTATACTAACCATTTATCCAAACACGATTGAAGGAACGCGATTTGCACGTTGGAATAATCATGGACGGCAATGGTCGCTGGGCGGTCAAACGTGGTTTGCCGCGCCTAATGGGGCATAAACGCGGTGCCAATCGCGTTAAGGATATCGTCAAAGCCAGCACGGAATTGGGCGTAGATACGCTAACGCTCTATGCATTTTCGACAGAAAACTGGAAGCGCGCGGCACATGAGGTCGAAGGGCTTATGAAGCTGTTTCGCGGTTATTTGCAAAACAATTTTATCGAGCTGAACGCGAAAAACATCAGAGTGAAATTTTTGGGCGACCCGACGCCGCTAGCCGCAGATCTGCGTGAGCAGATGGAAAAGCTGGAAGATCTTACCAAGGATAACACGCTGATCACCCTAAACATCGCCATAAATTACGGCGGGCGGGATGATTTGGTGCGCGCGACCCGTAAAGTCGCGGCCAAGGTGCAAGATGGGTCGTTAGCGGTAGAGGATATCACGGAACAGATGATCTCGGACCATCTGGACACGGCGTTTCAGGCGGACCCCGACCTGATTATCCGCACCGCAGGCGAGCTGCGGATGTCCAACTTTATGACGTGGCAAAGCGCGTATTCCGAACTGGCGTTTGTTGAAAAATCCTGGCCGGAATTTACGCCGGAGGTTTACGCCGAGGTGATCGCCGATTACCGCGCCCGCACGCGCCAATTCGGGGCGATTATCCCGAAAGGGGTCACGGGCGCCGAATAACACGCCGGTCTGGAATTGTAACTTCCTCAAAAGGCATATAACTCTAGACGCAACGCGACTCTAGAGATCAGGCTAATGACCCAGAAAACCCATTTCGGATTTAAGACTGTGGACGAAGATGCCAAGGCTGGCATGGTTCACGGTGTTTTCACCAATGTTGCCTCCAAATACGACGTGATGAACGACGCGATGAGCATGGGCGTGCATCGTATCTGGAAAGACGCGATGATGGATTGGCTAGCCCCTCGCAAGGGTATGAAGCTGCTGGATGTGGCGGGCGGTACGGGCGATATTTCATTCCGGTTCCTGAAACGTGCAGGCGGTGGGCATGCGACGGTGTTTGATATGACGCAATCCATGCTGGACGCAGGTCGTTTGCGCGCCGAAGCCGAAAGCATGTCAGACAATCTGGATTGGGTGTGTGGCGATGCGATGGCGCTGCCGTTCGAGGATAACACCTTTGACGCCTACACAATCAGTTTTGGCATCCGCAACGTGACCCGCATTCAAGACGCCATTAACGAGGCATACCGCGTGTTAAAGCCCGGCGGGCGGTTCTTGTGTCTGGAGTTTTCGACCATTCCGAACCCTGCAATGCAGTGGGCCTATGATCGCTACAGTTTTAACGTTATCCCGCCACTGGGCCAGATAATCGCGAATGATCGTGACAGTTATCAATATCTGGTGGAATCAATCCGGCAATTCCCGAAACAAGAACAGTTCGCGCAGATGATCCGCGACGGTGGGTTTAGCCAAGTCAAATACCGTAACCTTTCGTTAGGGATTGCCGCGCTACATTCAGGCTGGAAAACATGAGGGGGCCGCACAATATCTGGCGGCTGATCCGTACGGGTGCCACGTTTGAACGATCCGGCGCGATGCGTGTGGTGCTAGAGGCGGTGGATGCGCCGCGCCCTGTCCGTATCGCTGCGCGGGTGATCGGTTGGCCCGTGCAATGGCTTGGCCTAAAGGGCGACTCATCGCAGCCACCGATTTTACGGGCGTTAACCGCGCTTGGGCCGGCGTATATAAAATTCGGACAGTTGCTTTCGACGCGCCCCGATATTGTTGGCGTTGAACTGGCAACAGACCTGCGAATATTGCAAGACGCGCTGCCTGCGTTTGATCTAGATATTGCCAAGGCCGAGGTCGAGGCTGAGCTGGGTATCAAGATTGACGAAGTGTTCGAGAGTTTCTCGGAACCTGTCGCCGCGGCCTCGTTGGCGCAAGTTCACAAGGCTGTGGTGCGGGAAACCGGCCAAGTTGTGGCCGTAAAAGTGTTGCGCCCTGGCATTGAGCGCGCCTTTCGCAAAGACGTGGATGCGTTTTTTCTGGCGGCTACGATCATGGAAATCATCGCCCCGTTCTCGCGCCGTTTGCGCCCGCGTGCGGTCATCGAACATTTTGCTGGCGTTGTGGACGGTGAGTTGGACTTGCGGATGGAAGCCTCCGCTGCGGATGAATTTGCCGCGAACACAAAAGACGACGAAGGCTTCCGCGTGCCTGCGCTGATGTGGGATTTGTCCTCGCGCCGCGTGCTGACGACTGAATGGGTAGAGGGTGTTCCACTTGGCGATGTCGAGGCCGTTTTGGCCATTGGATCGGACCATACAGAATTTGCAACACGCATTTTACAAACCTTCCTGCGCCACGCTTTACGGGACGGGTATTTCCACGCCGACATGCATCAAGGCAACCTGATGCGCGGGCCGAACGGTGACCTTATCGCGCTAGATTTTGGCATAATGGGGCGGATTGATACCTATACACGCAAAGTCTACGCTGAAATCTTGATGGGCTTTCTAAAGCGCGATTATACCCGCGTAGCCGAGGCGCATTTCGAGGCGGGTTATGTCCCTGCCGATCAGGATGTTGCGTCTTTTGCGCAGGCCTTGCGGGCTGTTGGCGAACCGATCTTTGATCATGACGCATCACAAGTTTCGATGGCGCGATTGTTTGGGCATCTGTTCGATGTGACCGACAGATTCGGGATGGAAACTCGCACAGAGCTGATCTTGCTGCAACGCACGATGTTCGTTGTCGAAGGGGTGACGCGGACGTTCGATCCGAATTTGAACATGTGGGATACGTCTGGCCCCGTGATCGAGAAGTATATCATCGATAACCTCGGTCCCAAAGCTATCGCACGTGATTTGGCGGCCACGGCCAAGGTCCTTGCCCGTTTTGGCCCACGCTTGCCTGCATTGGCGGAAGCGGCGTTAATAAACCTTAACAAAACCCCGGAACCGGCCCCAAAATTCGGTCCTATGATCTGGGCGTTATGCGGTGTGGCCGTTGGTGTTGCGGGAACATTATTGCTGATTGATTAAGGTATGGAATTGTCGTGATACATGCCTGTCGATAGGCGACACCGCTGACTATTTCACATAGCTTTGATAAAACCCGACTTCGGGGCGGACGTGTTAATCAATTCGAAAGGCCGCGGTATGGAACCCTTATTAAATGCTCTTTATCCGGTGTCGGATGTGCTTGCGGTACTGTTCGTTCTGGCCATTGGACTTGTGGTCGGAACGCTGGTTGTTTTTTACATAATAGACGTGCGTCAAAGCAAAGATGCGGTGCGGCACAACTTTCCGGTGTTGGGCCGGTTCCGGTATCTGTTCAGCAGTTTGGGGGAATTTTTCCGCCAATATTTCTTCGCTATGGACCGCGAAGAAATGCCGTTTAACCGCGCAGAACGCGACTGGGTCGAAAAATCATCGGAGGGGAAAGACAACACTGTCGCCTTTGGCTCCAGCAAGGTTTTAACCCAACCCGGAACACCGATTTTTGTGAACTGCCCATTCCCGATGCTTGACGAAGACGCAGAGGAAACCCCCGCCGTCGTGATCGGCCCATACGCCCGCGAACCATATTCGGCGAAATCCCTGATCAACATTTCGGGCATGAGCTTTGGCGCGATTTCCAAACCCGCCGTGCGCGCTCTTTCCGCAGGTGCGAAAATGGCAGGTTGCTGGATGAACACAGGCGAGGGTGGCCTGTCGCCGTTTCACTTGGAAGGCGGTTGCGACATCGTTTTTCAGATGGGAACCGCAAAATACGGCGTACGAAATGCTAGTGGCGGGCTGGACGATGAAAAACTGCGTGCAGTCGCGGCGCACCCTGAAGTTAAGATGATCGAATTGAAGATGAGCCAAGGTGCCAAGCCCGGCAAGGGCGGCATCCTTCCAGCGGCCAAAGTCACGCCCGAAATCGCGGCGATAAGGGGCATTCCGGCGGGGGAGGCCTCGATCTCTCCCAACCGTCATCCTGAAATTGACAACGTCGGGCAGTTGCTGGATTTCATCGCGCACACCCGTGAAATCACCGGCCTGCCGGTCGGTTTCAAGGCTGTGATCGGCGGCTATGGCTGGATCGAGGATATGTGTAAGGAAATTCACATTCGCGGGATAGAAAGCGCCCCTGATTTCATCACTATTGACAGCGGTGATGGCGGGACGGGCGCGGCCCCGATGCCTTTGATGGATAGTGTCGGGCTAACGGTTAAGGAATCCTTACCGATCGTCGTGGACACGTTGATAAAATATGGCCTGCGGGGCCGGATCAAGGTTATCACATCGGGCAAGCTTATAACCCCTGCGGAGGTTGCGTGGGCGTACTGCGCGGGCACAGATTTCGTGACGTCAGCGCGTGGGTTCATGTTTGCGCTTGGTTGCATTCAAGCCTTGAAGTGCAATAAAAATACTTGCCCAACGGGGATCACGACACATAAAAAACACCTCCAAAATGGTCTTGACCCAGCGGAAAAATCCGTGCGGGTTAAGAACTTTGTTGGGAAAATCACCTATGGCACCAACCTGATCGCGCATTCCTGCGGGGCCGCACACCCACGCGCGTTGGGGCGAAAACATTGCCGGATTGTGCAACAAGGATCGGTTTCTGTTTCAATGGCTGACCTGCTACCGGAGCCAACAACCCTTAGCGAATACCGAGAATAACGGCCGTTAGTTTACGAATTATTAATACATATTAACAAGATAGCAACGATTTCTGTTAAATGCTCGTTAATATCCATGCCCTAAGGTTTCTTCCAAATCAGGAGGAAAACATGACCGCATTGGATATGATTCGTGAAGGATTTAGCATTTGGGTGGGCGGGATGCTGGGTGAAAATATGTATACGACTCCGATCGTGTTCACCCTGTTGTTCTTGTTTGGGTTTCTGGCTACCGCGATACTCAGAACTTTCAGCATGCCTCGCGCCGCTGTGGCTGACATGCCCAGCTCCCTTTGCGACGAGGGGCGCGAGATTATAAACGATGCAAACACCGCACGATTATTCGAACTTGAAACGGAGGTTGCCGCCTCGAAAGCCTCGCTGAAACGTTTCACCGAAACCTTGTCGACCACATTCGCGCATCTGTCTGGCGGGTTGGCGATTTTCGATGCGGATAAGTCCTTATACTTATTCAATCCTGCCCTGTGCGACCTTCTGGATCTGGATCCGGTGTGGCTTGCCAAACGGCCCAGCATTGCGGATTTTATCAGCAAGCTGCGGGAAAAGCGGCACTTGCCTGAGGCGAAGAATTTTCTGGAATGGCGGCGGTTGCTAACGGACCTGAAAGATACCGGACAAAACAAAAGCTATGATGATGAATGGGTGTTGCCCGATGGGCGGGTTTTTCGCGTTACCGGGCAGCCACATCCACGGGGCGCGGTTGCGTTTCTGTTCGAGGATATTTCTGCGCAAGTTTTCATTGAGCGGCAGCGTCGCCTTGAGGTGTCGTTGAATCAAAGCATTTTGAATGGGCTATCGGATGCGGTCGCCGTGATAAGTTCGTCGGGGCAGGTAAAATTTACCAACACGGCGTTGAGCAACATGTTCGGGGTCGCGTTTTGCGAAAGGTTTGTGAGGTGCGGAGTTTCGGAAATTCCGGAAAGCAAATCGTTGACCACTTGGGCAGCCGACTTCTGGCCCAAACTTGTAACTTATGTTGCTGCATCCAAACGTAATCCACGCTGGGAGCAATCGCTGGTGGTGCAGGATGGCCCGAAAGTTTTGGCCAATGTTTCGGCTTTGTCGGACGGCTCCACATTGGTGGCATTCAAGATCAACACCAAAATTTCAGGCGTGGACTTGCCTGTAATTAGCGGTGTTCCCGACCCATTGCACTTTGCCAAGCTTGAAGGTCTGCTTCGCCAGCGTGAAATTTCTTTCACCCATTCCGGCTTTGATCTTGATTGCGTGGATCAGGAAGGCACGGCCAAAATGCGTCATATCCTGTGGTATTTGACAATCTCTGCCGCCAATCACTGCCGCAAGGGTGGGGAAATTGCTTTATCGTCGCGCAGCTCGGGGCAATACACCGCCCTGAAGTGCCATATATCCGATGCGGATCACGTTGATGGCGCGCAGGAGGATGTTGCCGCCAGCTTGCTGCGCTCCTTGACGTCCCAACCAGATGGAAGAAACTCTTGGGCATATGACGCCAAAGTCGATCCATACACCGTGTTATTCAAGGCGCAAAAGCGGTTGAAACTGACGGCACTTTGAACCGAGGCACTATCGGTTTGTCAGGCATCGGCTAACGGCGTCTTTCCAGCCAGTATATTTGGAATCTCGTGTGTCTGCCTCCATTGATGGGATGAAACGGCGTTCCAGACTCCAGTTACCTGCGAAACCGGATTGATCGGGGTACATTCCGGAATGCATTCCCGCCAACCATGCGGCCCCCAATGCTGTAGTTTCAAGTATGTTTGGCCGATCCACTGGGGTGCCCAAAATATCTGACAAAAATTGCATGGCCCAGTCGTTCGCGCTCATACCACCATCAACCCGAAGAATACCTTTTGCGCCCCCCGTCCAATCGTTTTGCATGGCCTCCAGTAAATCGCGAGTTTGATAACCTACGCTTTCCAGCGCCGCGCGGGCGAAATCGTTTTGGTTCGAACCTCGCGTAAGCCCGAAAATAGCCCCGCGGCATTCGGCATCCCAATAAGGCGCCCCTAGTCCGGTGAACGCGGGGACCATGTAAACATTCTGCTCATCGCTCGCGGCCTCGGCCATTTTTTGGGTTTCGCTTGCATGACCAACAATCCCGAGCCCATCACGCAACCATTGCACCACCGCCCCTGCGATGAAAATTGAACCTTCCAACGCATAAGTGGTTTTTCCATCCAACTGATAAGCGATCGTTCCTAATAGGCGGTTTTTCGAAGTTACAAGCTGATCACCGGTGTTCAGCAGGGCAAAACAGCCAGTTCCGTAGGTTGATTTCATCATGCCTGGTGTGAAACACGCTTGCCCGATCGTGGCGGCTTGCTGGTCACCTGCAATGCCATGAATCGGGATCGCACCGCCAAGTAGGTCGGGTGTGGTGATGCCGAAACCTGAAGCGCAATCGTGAACTTCGGGTAACATATTCATTGGAATGTCCAGAATGCCGCAAATTTCAGTATCCCAGTGCCCGTTACGAATGTCGTAAATCATCGTGCGCGCCGCGTTGGTAGCATCGGTTGCATGGGTTTTTCCGCCCGTCAATTTCCACAGTAAGAAACAATCGACAGTGCCAAAAAGAAGGTCCCCGTTAACTGCCTTGGCGCGCGCGCCTTCAACATTGTCTAATATCCACTTGATTTTAGTGGCCGAGAAATACGGATCTAGAAGCAATCCCGTTTTCTCGGTTATCATCGGCTCCAAGCCATCCGCCTTGAGGGATTTACAGGTATCCGAAGTGCGTCGGTCTTGCCAGACAATGGCGTTATATACCGGTTGTCCGGTTGCCTTGTCCCAAACGATGGTTGTCTCGCGTTGGTTGGTTATACCGATGGACGCAATGTCACGCGCTTGAACACCGTGCTTCTTCATTGCCTCGCGGCACATGTCGATGGTGGTTTTCCAGATTTGGTCTGGTTCATGCTCCACCCAGCCAGAGGCAGGGAAATGTTGCGTGAACTCTTTTTGCGCGGTTGCCGCGATTTGCATCCCCTCGTCAAAAAGAATCGCGCGGCTAGAGGTGGTTCCCTGATCGATAGCGAGAATATATTTCATCGTAACCCCTGTGATGACCTGTTCGGCACCACGATATCAGATGATATGGGGGAGGGTAGAAAATTTTACCCTAAGATTGGGGCATCCGCACGGCATCCGCTTCTTCTGCCGTAAGGGTAGTGCCGTCTTCAAATATCAAAATAGTATTACCGCGGTCTAGGCGTACTTCTGTCACCAAACCAAATACCGATCCTGGGTTCGATTCAAGCAAACTGCCATTCGCGTAGCTTTCCACCTCAAAACTATATTTCCCAAATGGGGCTGTTCCTGTTTCTTGTGTGTTGCCATTCCAAGTAACCGAACCAGAATTTGAGTCAAATGGTTGTGAGTGAATAACTGTGCCGCTTTCATCACGAACCACGAGGCGGGCAGAGTCCGCCGACGAGTGCGCCGTGACGTTGACATTGATTGGTTGACCATTAAAGTTTGCGGTCCCTTCGTGACGCACTTCTTTATCTAGCCATTCGGTTAAGCTTTCCGTTGGTTTTGCTGCAAACAATTCAATCAGTTCATCCAGTTTACTATTGGTCTCAGTTTGTTGTTCCACCGAAGAAAAACTGGCCAATTGAGAGACGAACTCCGTCGAATCCATAGGTTTAGTCGGATCCTGATTTTTCATTTCAGTCGTTAGCAAGGCTAAAAACATCTGGTAATCGCTGTCGTTGGCGGCTTCTGCTTCTTGTGTGGGCGCGGTAGAAATAGCTGTGCGCGCAGTGGCTGAAATGTCAGTTGTTTGCATAAGGTTTTCCTTGGTTATAGGCGGATATCAAGACTGCCCGATTGGGATTGCAGCGCCATTTCAATGGTCGAAGCAACTTCTGCATGTTCAGGCGAGACAGATGAATGCTGTGCTTTGTCCCCCTCGAAGGTGGGTTGGTTTTGCTGTTGATCGCGATGTGAAAATTCCAGTGACGCTTCGCTAAAACCGGATTTGGCAAGCTCGCGGGACAGCAGCTCTGCGTGTCGGCGTAAAAGATCGGAGGTTTCGGCTTTCTCGCTTGTAACCGTTGCTGATAATCCGGAGTCAGTTTGTGTTATGGAAATAATTACCCGCCCGAGTTCGGGTGGGTCTAGGCGTATTTCAACGGTGTTTTTCGACGTATTTGAAATTGCGCTCGAAATTTGCAAAACAACTTTGGCCTCTGCCGTTTGTGGCTGACCCGGGTTCGGTTGAGCCATGGGCATGGTGGTTTGTAAGGATCGCTGCACTTGCGTTTTATCCGAAATACCCTGTCCAAAACTATCAACATCAGGCTGCACTTCAGCAGTGATTTGGGGTTTTGATTCGGGTGGTTTGATACTGGAAGTGTCCAGTGGGTTCTGTGTCGCTGACCGCAGTGCAATAGTTTCAGGTTGTGCAACCGCGGGCCTGCGGTCGAACTTATTTTCAACCATCTGGCCACTCGATTGTGCTGCGATTTGCGCGCCTTCCGGAAGTTTTGTTTCAAACGAGGTTTTCGCTGCCGAAGCGCTTTCGACAACATTGGATGTAGAGGTTGTGCGCGAAATTTCGTTGCTAGCGAGAGACTCCAGAGGAGTTGCCACCACGTTTTTGGGGGCGCTATCGGTGCCTTCCGTCGGTAAACCCCTTGCCTGCACGATAATTTCAGAGGCAGCCAATTGTAGCGACACGTCTGGCCTGCTCCCCTCACCCGCAGGGTTTCCGATGACAAGTTCGCCATCTATACTAGGGGGCTGCGCGACGCCTTCTTCTGATTGCATCTCCAGCGGCAACATTTTCCGCAAAATTTGCCCCACTTGTGCAAAGTCACGTGATTCGGTGGACCTTTGGACGGAAGCCTCCTCGATCAAACCAAGTTCGGTATCAAAGCTGGCTTCGGGCATGACACCTGCAACCTCAACGCTGGCTTTCCCAACCCCTCTTGGCGTTTGCGGGGCTAGTTCGGGCATTATAGACGCCATGAATCCGTTCCTTTCGATCTGTTGCCTGAACTTTCTCCTAGATTAGTTACTATTTCTTTACCGCCTGTGAAGAATACTGATTCTAACGCAAAAGCTTTGAGGCATTTTAGATGGAAATACCCCCAGTAAACCCCTTGGTAAATCAGGTCATGCCTGACGCCGACCGCGATAAGTTCAAAGAAGTCGCCACCGCATTAGAGGCAAGCTTTCTGGCCGAGATGCTGAAATATACAGGCGCTGGCGAATCGCGAAGTTCATTCGGCGGAGGGAAGGGCGAAGACGCCTTTGCAAGCCTGCTGGTTCGCGAGCAAGCGACCTTAATGGCTGAAGGTGGTGGAATCGGATTGGCCGAACAAATTATCGATTCGATGATGCGGAGGGCGGACAATGTTTGATTCGCTTACAGCGCGCGGGCGTGTTCGCAATATTTTGAGACTGCTAACCGACGAACGCAAAATCATCCTGAAAGGCCCACTTTCAGACCTGAACCGGATTGCAATGCGCCGCGCTAAGCTGATGGAGGATCTGACCAGCGGGAAAATCCTGCTGGCCGAGGCTGACATAGAGGCGATTCGCCATGAGGCGGTCCGCAACCAAAGCCTTCTGAAAGCTAGTCTTTCTGGTCTTAACGCCGCCAAAATACTGCTATCCGAGCAGCATCGTGCGGCAACAACGATGGGCACGTATACTGATGCCGGGGAACGTTTCGAGACGCCACAAAAGCGCGACCTAAAGGATAGGAAGGCTTAGGTGTAGACAATTTTAGGTACTTGATTTGTGGGCGTTAAGACTCTGTTATCGAATTTGCGTGCAGATTGATCTTGCAACCAGACACGGTTGGCGCGGTGGCCAAACTTAAATCCCCGCATCCGTCAGAACGGCGATTTCTTGTCACGAAAAGTGACGTAACATTAATTGCGGTGTCGAATGCACCGTACGCCGAAGGAAAATAATATGTCTAGTATTCTAACGAACAACAGCGCGATGGTAGCCCTTCAAACTTTGAAGAGCATTAACTCAAATCTGGCGCAAACTCAAAGCGAAATCTCGACTGGTAAATCGATTTCATCTGCCAAGGACAACTCGGCGGTTTGGGCGATTTCCAAAGTGATGGAATCTGATGTGAGCGGTTTTAGCGCGATCAGTGATTCGCTGTCTTTGGGGCAAGCAACGGTTGCCGTTGCGTCGGCTGGTGCCGAGCAGATCACTGATTTGCTTACGCAGATGAAAGAAAAAGTTGTCGCGGCGACTGGTGAAAACGTCGACAATACAAAAATTGCGGCGGACGTAACTGAGCTGAAAAACCAGATTACATCTGTGATTGCTGCATCGCAATTTAACGGCGCTAACCTGCTGAATACCGCGGGTGGTGATATCACCATTCTTTCGTCTTTGGATCGGGATGCTGCTGGCGCTGTTACGGCGAGTAACATCACCGTTGCTTCGGTAGACTTCGAAGCAGGGCTGGACCTTACGACAATTGATGTATCGACATCAGCCGCTGCGGACACTTCCTTGGCGGCAATCGAGGCGCTGATCCAAACCGCCGTTGATGGCACTGCGGCACTTGGTGCTTCGCAAAAGCGTGTTGAAGATCAAGGCAACTTTGTTTCCAAACTGTCGGATGCAATGAAGTCCGGTATTGGTGCACTTGTTGATGCGGATATGGAGGAAGCCTCGGCTCGCCTTCAGGCCCTTCAGGTTCAACAGCAGTTGGGCGTTCAGTCGTTGTCGATTGCTAATCAGGGCGCGCAGTCCATCCTGTCGTTGTTCAGGTAATGCAATAGATTCGGGCGGGCTTGGCTCGCCCGAATTACTTCATGCATCACCCGCCTGATTGAAAATCGGGTTGTAACAGGAGAATTCTGAATGAACATCGCAGCATTAGCGCGTTCCGCGTACTCGGATGTTTCGGCACCAATTAAGACTGAACGCAGCACCGAATATCAAATTTTTGCACAAATCACACATCGGTTGACCAAGGCTTCGACGGATGATCTCGCAGGGTTTATCGACTTGGCTGAGGCAATTCACGAAAACCGCCGACTTTGGACAATACTTGCATCCGATGTCGTGAGTGGCGAAAACGGCCTTCCAGCACAGCTTCGTGCCCAGATATTTTATCTGGCGGAGTTCACCGAAACCCACAGCAGAAAAGTCTTGGCTAAAGAGGCTACGGCAGACGCTTTGGTTGAAGTCAACACAGCCATTATGCGTGGTTTGCGGGCAGGCGGGGCAACATCATGAGCGGACTGGTCCTTAAATTGCGCCCATCAGAGCGCATTCTGATAAACGGCGTTGTTGTCGAAAATGGCGATAGGCGCACAAAGTTGAATGTCCTTACGCCTAACGCAAATGTGTTGCGGTTACGGGACGCCATTCATCCGGACGAGGCCAACACACCGGTAAAACGAGTATGCTATATCGCTCAAATGGTTTTGGCTGGTGAGGCTAACCCCGTGAAGGGGCGCGACCAATTGCTAAGCGGAATCGAGCAACTAAGTCAGGTTTTCACAGACCCAGACAGTAAAATGCGGCTCGATATGGCCACAGAGAATGTTGTGAATGACAAAATATATCCGGCCCTAAAAGCCTTGCGCGGGTTAATGGCCCGGGAGCAAAGATTGATGGAGCGTGCGCTATGATGGGTTTCCAGCCGGTAGTCCCGCAAACTGGATATGTCGGTTGGCGATTTCTTGAACGAACCGTAGAAATGCAACGCGAAGCTTTTGAGAAATCTCCTGAACTGGCGCGTGATCTGGAGTATTTCAAAGAAAACATTAGCAAAGCAACCACAGCCGAGGACCTCGTGAATGATCGCCGGTTGTTAAAGGTAGCACTTGGCGCATTTGGTTTGGAAGATGACCTTAATAAACGCGCCTACGTCCTAAAGGCCCTCGTTGAAGGGACGGACGCGGACGATTCTTTTGCGAACCGGATGATTGATAAGCGATATCAGGAGTTTTCGAAGGCGTTCGGATATGGAAATCAGACCGGAGCGCGTGTCGCGAGCTCAGATTTTGCGCAAAGCATTATAGCCCCCTTTAAGCTCCAAAAATTCGAAGTCGCTGTGGGGGAAACAGACGATTCAATGCGCCTTGCCATGGTGTTTGTTCGTGAAATCGGCGAAATTGCGAATTCTGATGGCGCAAATGAATCCGCTTGGTTCAAAGTAATGGGAAATCCACCACTTCGCCAGGTTTTTGAAACGGCATTCGGGTTGCCAAAATCGTTTGGCTTGTTAGACGTTGATAAGCAACGTGATATTTTTCAAGATAAATCCAGAACACTTTTCGGCGATAGTTCCCTCGCGGTTTTCAAGGAAAGTGAGAATGTTGATAAAATGTTGCGGACATTCTTCGCAAGGCAGCAAATATCCGAGAACTCCGGCATCGGCGCGCCGGGTGCTACTGCACTGACCCTCCTTAGGAATTCGGCAGCTGGCATGGCCAGCTTCTTTCAGTCCCGGTTGTAAATTAGGCTGGCGTCATCCGCAGAGTCGACACTCCTGAATTATTCAGACCCTCCAAGCAGTTTGCTCAGAACCGCAAAGCTTTCGTCAATAGTTTCCGGGACGTTTCTAGCGAAAAACAGCTCCAATTTTGGGTTCATTGAAATTGCTACGTCAATTTCCTCGGACGACCCTTTCGCATATAGGCCGGTGTGAATCATTGGTGCAGCCTTTTCAAAAATACCCAACGTCTTTTTAGCAGCACTAATCGCCACATTTTCTTCGGTCGTGGCGCTTGCTGGCAAACATCGGGAAACACTGCGGGTTATGTCAATCGCCGGAAAACGCCCACTTTCTGCGATTTCGCGCTCCAGAACTATGTGCCCATCCAGAACGCCTCGTGTAATATCTGCGATAGGTTCTTCCATGTCCGATCCAGCAACCAGAACCGAAAAAATCGCGGTAATGTCACCTGCGCCTTCGGGGCCTGGGCCGGCGCGCTCTGCCAAGCTTGCGATCAGGTTCGCGGTTGACGGCGGAAATGCCCGTAAACTTGGGGCTTCGCCTGCTGTTAATGCCACTTCCCGATGCGCCTCAGCAAAGCGGGTGATCGAATCCATCAACAGAAGAACGTGTTTTCCCTGATCGCGAAAATATTCAGCAACCGCCATCGCGACCCATGCCGCGCGCCGTTTAACCAAGGGAGATTGATCCGAAGTCGCCGCAATTATCACGGCGCGCTTCATCCCCTCTGGCCCCAAAACATGTTCCGTGAACTCTTTCAATTCACGGCCCCGCTCGCCAATCAAGCCAATAACGACGATGTCACAATCAAGCCCGCGCGCCATTTCCGCCAATAACGACGATTTCCCAACGCCGGATCCGGCGAAAATTCCGATTCGTTGCCCCTGAGCAATTGGCAAAACCGTATTAAATACAGCCAACGAAGTATTCAGGCGTGCCCCGAGAGACCGACGATTTGCAGCTTCGGGCGGGGAACGGCGTAAGGGCACGCTCTTTTCACCGCGGTATAGGGGGCGCCCATCCAGTGGCTCGCCGAATGCATCAATGATTCGACCTACCCAAGTTTCGGATGGGTGGATGCTGTTTGTACAGTTCAACTCCACCAGATCACCAATGCCGATTCCGTCACTTGGCCCGTAAGGCATTACAAGTACGTAGTTTTTCTCCAACGCGATAATTTCTCCAGCGATGCGAGCATCATCAGATTTCGTGATCACTATCTGGTCACCGACGTGGCCGTGAACAGACAGGCCGCCAATTCGAATGGCTGCCGTATCAACCGAAATAACCCGCCCGAACCGCCGCGAGGCAGGGATGGCGTGCAGGGCGGTTTGTAGCGGCTTGAAGTCGGTAAACATGGTTAATCCTTTATTTATGGTCTGCTTACCTTTTGTTCACACTAAATGGTTAAGAATCACCTTATGCATAGCAAGGGAGAAGCCCTAAATTGAAAATTGATATTGGAATTTTGCAGATGTCCCAGGATTTGGCGGCCCATGCATCGTCACGTCAGGCCGTCATCGCGCAGAATATCGCCAACGCAGATACGCCCGGCTACAAGGCGCGGGATATGGTGTCGTTCGCCGACAGCTTTCGCGAAACTGCGAACATGCGAACAAGCAGTCAGCCCCTTCGGGCTGGCCATATTGCGTTCGGCGCTGGCGGGGTTGGTGGCGACATAATCGAATCGGCGGCATTTGGCGCTGAATCTCCGAATGGGAACACGGTTTCCCTTGAAGATCAGTTGGTCAGAGCGGCTGATGTCAAAGCCCAGCACGATCTGGCGCTTGGAATTTACACGCAATCCATCGACATTCTTCGCTCCGGCATGGGTCGGATAAGATAGGGAGGACACAAAATGGGTGATCTTTTAAGCACTATGTCGGCAAGCGTTAGTGGCATGTCCGCGCAGGCGGCCAGACTGCGTTTGACCTCGGAAAACATCGCGAACGCGGATACGCCGGGATATAGGCGCAAACTTATTCCGTTTGAGCAGGTTACTGACGGTGCTGGCGCGGTTCGAACGGGTGCTGTTCATCTTGATACCACCAATTTGGAGCGCGTGTATGAGCCAAGCCACCCGATGGCTGGCGAAGACGGATATTACGAGGGCTCTAACGTCAACCTGATGATCGAAATTGCAGATGCCCGTGAGGCGCAACGGTCTTACGAGGCCAACTTGCGAATGTTTGATCAAGCACGGCAGATGAAATCATCACTGCTCGAATTACTGCGTCGCTAGAAAGGCGAGAATTATGGATAAAACAGCACATATTGCGTCACAACTATATACGAATGCCCAGAATATTGCGCGCCCGACCAAGGCGGAATCTGGCGGCTCGGACATGTTCGCACAGGTCGCCACAGATTTTATGGACACCATGCGGGCAGGCGAAGAAGCCGCCAAAGCGGGGATGATCGGCACGGCCGATGCCTATTCGGTTGTACAGGCGCTGGCGGCCAGCGAGTTGGCGATCGAAACGGCGGTGACCGTTCGCGACAAGGTTGTCGAAGCTTATCAGGAAATTCTGCGAATGCCTGTCTGATGGGCGAAAACGAAATTTTTGACGTACTTCGCGAGGGATTGTGGGTCGCATTAATCGTTTCCCTGCCCGTGCTGGGCGTGGCCTTGCTTGTGGGCGTCGTGATTGGCCTTTTTCAGGCGTTGACCTCGGTTCAAGAAGTGACGTTGACGTTCGTACCAAAACTTGCGGCAATCCTTGCCGTGTTTTGGCTGTCTATGGGATATTCAGGGCAGTTATTGGTGAATTTTTACAAAGATCAGGTGATCGAAAACATCACGCGCGGGTATTGAGGAAATCTTAACTTCTGCACCTGTATAACGATTCTACTGTGCAAAAATGCCAGTGTATAAAGGAGTTAGGCAAATGGGTACAACGGGATATATCAACCTAACCCGCCAAACCGGGCTGCTGAAAGAACTTCAGGCGGTGGCAAACAACATCGCCAACATCTCAACCACGGGTTTTCGGCGTGAAGGGGTGGTTTTCGCCGAAGAAGTGCGCGCGCTGAATGCTGAAGGTGGTGGCGTTGCCATGACCTCGGCGCGGGTTAGATTTACGGATGCGGGGATGGGCAGCACGACTCAAACAGGCGGCATGTTTGACCTAGCGATTGATGGGCCCGCGTTTTTTATGGTTGAAACACCCGCTGGCGAGCGTTTGACGCGCGCTGGCAGCTTTTCCCCAAATGCCGAAGGCGATCTGGTGTCGATGACCGGGTACCGCGTGTTGGATTCTGGCGGGTCACCGATTTTCATTCCCCCTGACGCGGGCACTGTCGGTGTTGCGGAGGACGGAACCATATCTATCGGCGGCCGTCCAACCGCGCAGATCGGCATATTCGAGGTTGAAAACCCACAAATGCTGTTGCGCGAAGACGGCGTTCTTTTCCGATTTGAAGCCGAGGCAATTCCCGCCGAAAACTCCCGCGTTATGCAGGGGTTTCTTGAGGGGTCCAATGTTGACGCCGTAACTGAAATGGCCCGCCTGATCGAGGTGCAACGCGCCTATGAGTTGGGCCAAAACCTTCTCGACAGCGAAGACGAGCGTATTAAATCCAGCATCCGCACGCTTGGCCAAGTCGTATAAACAGGAGAATTACAATGATTGCTTTGAAAATTGCCGCGACCGGAATGGCAGCCCAACAAATGCGGGTGGAGGTGATCGCGAACAACCTCGCAAACATGAATACGACAGCATATAATCCACGCCGCGCCGAGTTTACGGATTTGAATTATCAGCAGGTTCAGCGGGCCGGAACAATTAGCGCCGCGGATGGCTCGATTTTGCCAGCTGGCGTACAGTTGGGCATGGGCGTGAAACCATCTGCGGTATCAATGGATGTGGCGCAAGGCTCCTTAAAGCAAACCGGCGGTGAGTTGGACGTGGCCATCGAGGGCGCTGGATATCTAGAGGTCGCGTTACCATCCGGCGGCAGCGGATACACGCGCGACGGAGCGTTGAAATTAACAGGTGACGGTCAAATTGTAACCTCCGCCGGATACCCGATTATGCCCGACGTTACAGTGCCAGACGATGCCCGAGATTTGTCAATCAACGCCGATGGCGAGATTTACGCGTACTTTCTGGACCAGGTAGATGCGCAGTTTATTGGCCAGTTAACGCTGGCCGGATTCACAAACGAAAAGGGTTTGGAGGCGATCGGCGGTAACCTTTACCTCGAAACGGCAGCCTCTGGCACAGCGCGGATTGGCGATGCGGGTCAAGATGGTCTGGGCCAATTCCGGCAAGGATATCTAGAGCAAAGTTCCGTCGATTCCGTTCGGGAGCTAACCGAGTTGATCGAGGCGCAACGTGGATATGAACTGAACGCCAAAGTCATCACAGCCGCTGACCAGATGCTCGGTGCGACGACGCAAATCCGCTGATGAAAACCGCTTTCCTTACTATATTTCTGATGTTCGCATCTGCACTTGCTGTCGCCGCACAAACCGTGGTCGCCGCGAATGCTATTCGGGCGCGCAGCATAATTGTGCCGGAGGATTTGGCCCTTCTCGACAAAAACACCATCGGTGGAATTACGAGCGTCGCCGGCATTATCGGAAAAGAAGCACGGGTCAATTTATATGCTGGCCGTGTAATTCGGGCATCCGAAATTGGGGCCCCAGCGATTATGGAGCGGAACCAATTGGTTATAATGGTCTACAACACAGGGCAACTATCAATTTCTGCCGAAGGTCGCGTGTTAAGCCGGGCAGGTGTCGGCGAACGGGTCCGTGTGATGAATTTGACCTCACGCCAGACGGTGACGGGGCGCGTATTGTTTGACGGCACAATCGAGGTAAACCCATGATTTTACGCAGCGCACTTGGAATACTGCTGCTGATAGCTGGCTGTGTTCCATTTGAACAGGTCGGAAGGGTGCCGGGCCTGACCGTGGTTGGGCAGGACGGTGGGATCGGCATTTCCGCCGAACGTGTTGCGATTGCCGTGCCACCCCCCGCGATGCCTCGGCAAAGGTATAGTCAAGGCTCGCTCTGGAATTCTGGTCCGGCATCGCTGTTTGGTGACAGGCGCGCGCGGAATTTGGGCGATATATTAACTGTGGTGATCGAAATTGACGACAAAGCCCAGATATCCAACAGGTCGGGGCAATCTCGAACTGGGTCCGGCACGATGAGCATCGGTGCGCTGATGGGCTTGCCGGAACTGGTGTCGGGTGCGTTGCCTGAGGGAGCAAGCCTTGACCCCGCCGCCAATTTTTCATCCACGTCTACATCGGCGGGGGATGGCAGCGTGTCACGCAACGAAAAAATCACGCTGCGGATTGCGGCAACGGTGGTCGATGTTTTGGCGAATGGCCATCTGGTGGTCAGCGGTCTGCAAGAGGTTCGTGTTAATTTTGAGCTGCGCGAATTGCAGGTCGTGGGGATCGTGCAGCCGGAAGATATCTCGCGCAGAAACGAGATCACTTACGACAAAATTGCCGGCGCACGAATTTCATATGGTGGCCGAGGGCGGATAAGTGATGTGCAGCAACCGCGATATGGTCAGCAGATTTTTGAAATCGTCGCGCCGTTCTAGGAGGCCGCATGAGTAAAATTCTTCCAATCGTGATTGTTCTTATCGGCCTTGGTGTTGGCGCTGGTGCAGGGATATTCCTGCGCCCGGCGGCGATGCCACCAGCAGATGGGTGTCAGGATGACGGGTACGATTCTTGCGACAAGCAGGTCGCGGACGATACGGATCCTACTGAGGCGACCGAGCCTGACCCCGACAACGTTTACTATGTCAAACTCAGCAGGCAGTTCGTAGTTCCGGTGGTGAAAGATGGCAGGGTTTCTTCGATGGTCGTGATGTCTTTGTCCATTGAAACCACGCCCACGGTTGGCGACGTTGTGTTCGCACGCGAGCCCAAGTTGCGCGATGCGTTGCTTGGGGTCATGTTCTTGCACGCAAATTCGGGCGGGTTTGACGGGCAATTCACCAGTGGCGAGGCCATGAAGGATCTGCGCGGATCCCTTCTTGAGGCTGCGCGAGAAGTGATCGGCGATGATGTATATAGCGTGCTTGTCACAGATATCTTGCGTCAAGACGTTTAATTATCTTGCGTCAAGACGTTTAATCACCTGTCGACGCGCCCGTGCTGATGCCTTGCAGTTCGATCAGCTCCTCCAACAGATCGAAACTGTCGTCCAGAAACTGCCCGTAAGATTCCAACCAGAAGGCGGCGGGCTTTAGGGCATTCGGGTCAAGGCGGCACCATTTTTCGCGGCCGGATTTATGTTGCGTAAGCAATCCGGCTTTTGCCAATATCTGGATGTGCTTGGAAACGGCGGCCAGCGACATATCGAACGGCGCGGCAATATCCTTCACCGTCAGGTCACTTTCCAGCAACATCAACAGAATTGCCCGCCTTGTCTGGTCGGACAAGGACGCAAAAAGCGCATCGAGGCGGGGATTTGAATTCTCAACCATCTGATTGACTATAGATGTACAAGATAAATGATCAACCAGGTAGTTGATTTTAGTTTTTCAACAATTTCCACAAGGCTAGATGCGCCAGCACGTCGCAGGTGTAAAAAATACATATACTACAGTAGCTTACCTCGTACCTACACCTCACAACAGACGCTTGACACGGCAAGTGCAGATACATATTGTCCGCCCAAATGCTCCCGATAGGGAATCTATGTTCTAAGAGGCTGGAAAAGGAGGGTATTGGATGACCGATACACCAGATCCAGAGAAACTCGAAGCACTGGATGCGCGGATCAAGGCGGCGAAAGCGGCAATTGAACCCGCCCCGAGGACGCAGAGCAAGTACGAAAAGGCCAGTTTGGCTTGGCGTATGGTTTTAGAGCTCGTCATCGGAATGGCGATGGGCATGGGTATTGGGTTTGGGCTGGATAGCCTGTTCGGGACGCTCCCGATCTTCTTGATACTGTTTTCGTTGTTGGGCTTTGCGGCCGGTATTCGCGTAATGATGCGAACCGCCGACGAGGTTCAAAGGCAAAAGGTCGAGAGATCGACCAAGGATTAAAATGGCCACCATAGGCCAAAAGCGAGGGTAGAACGTGTCTGTTGATAAGGTAGCCGAAGAAGCATCAAGCGGTTTCAACATCCATCCAATGGACCAGTTCAAAGTCGAACCGTTGTTCGGCGACGGCGCAATCCAATGGTATACACCAACAAACGCGTCTCTCTGGATGGGTTTGGCCGTGCTGGCAGCCTTCCTCCTGTTGGTCGTAGGTTCACGTGGCCGCGCAATGGTTCCAAGTCGCAGCCAGTCGGTGGCCGAGCTAACATACGGTTTCGTTCGCAAAATGATCGAAGATATCACAGGTAAAGAAGGCCTGAAGTATTTTCCACACATCATGACCGCGTTTCTGTTCATCCTGTTTGCGAACCTGCTGGCGCTGTTGCCTTACAGTTTTTCCGTTACATCGCAGATCGCCGTCACCGGCGTTCTTGCGGCGACCGTGTTTATCAGCGTCACCGTTTTGGGTTTCGTGATTAACGGTCCATCTTTCATCAAGCTCTTCTGGGTATCCAGCGCGCCGATGGCCTTGCGCCCCGTGTTGTTCTTGATCGAGCTGATTTCGTATTTTGTCCGCCCCGTCAGCCATTCCATCCGTCTTGGTGGAAACCTAATGGCTGGTCACGCGGTGGTCAAAGTGTTCGCCGGTTTCGCCGGCGCACTGGGGATTGGGGCTGTTATCCCGATAACCGCAATTGTCGCGGTCTACGGCCTCGAACTACTCGTAGCCTTCATTCAGGCTTATGTTTTCACAATCTTGACTGTGGTGTACCTCAAAGATGCGTTGCATCCGGCACACTAGAGTTTAACAAACTAATCTAGATATTCTAAAAAGGAGAATACTATGGAAGGCGATATCGCAGTAATGGGTCAAATGATCGGTGCAGGCTTGGCAAGCATCGGTATGGGCGGCGCTGGTATTGGTGTGGGTCTTGTTGCAGGTAACTTCCTGTCAGGCGCACTTCGCAACCCGGCAGCAGCCGGCGAGCAGACAGCTACGCTGTTTATCGGCATCGCGTTTGCGGAAGCACTGGGGATCTTCTCGTTCCTCGTAGCGCTTCTGCTTATGTTTGCTGTTTAAGCAAACCACCCAAATTGCGGTCACGATACGCGTGGCTGTAAATGGATTGCATCGGGCGGCGCTTAGGCGCGGCCCGCCCTGCTATCGGAGAATAACATGGCCGTTCAAGACGCCGAACAAGTAGTAGAGGCTTCCGTAGGAATGCCACAGCTCGATTTTGCGACGTTCCCGAACCAGATTTTCTGGTTGGTGGTGTCCATTATCGTTCTGTACTTCATCGTTGCCAAAGTGGCCCTGCCACGTATCGGTTCGGTGATCGAAGACCGTCACAACGCCGTGGCAAATGATATCGAACAGGCCGCTGAATTCAAACGCAAAGCGGAAGAAGCCGAGGCAGCCTATAACGCCGCCCTCACTGAGGCCCGCGCGCAGGCAATGCAAATTGCTGGTGAAGCCAAGGCCGAGATTAAGGCAGACGTTGACGCGGCAATCGCCAAAGCCGACGCTGAAATCGCCGCCAAAGCCGCTGAATCCGCGGTTCGCATTGATGAAATCCGCGCAAGCGCATTGAAAGCTATCGAAGAAGTCGCAGGCGTTGCCGCCAATGACATCGTCGCGGCCATCATGCCATCTGCCGCGGATGACAAAGCACTTAAAGCAGCGGTTGCTGCACGTCTGAAGGGGTAAACGATCATGAAACGTATTGCTCTATTAGCTTCCTTGATGGCAACTCCGGCGTTCGCCGCTGGTGATTATGCCTGGTACAGCCTGAACGACACGAATTTCGTCGTTCTGATCGCTTTCGCCATCTTTATCGGCGTTCTAATCTACTTCGGCGTCCCGAAGTTGTTGACGAAAATGCTGGACGATCGCGCCGAAGGCATCAAGTCCGAAATAGACGAGGCTCGTGCTCTTCGCGAAGAAGCCCAGACAATTCTGGCGTCTTTCGAGCGTAAGCACAAAGAGGTTGAAGGTCAGGTTGAAGGCATTATTGAACATGCCAAAACCGAAGCCCAGATCGCGGCCGACGCTGCCAAAGCGGACCTGAAAGACAGCATCGCGCGCCGTCTTCAAGCTGCCGTGGAACAGATCGCATCAGCCGAAGACGCCGCCGTTCGCGAAGTCAAAGACAAAGCGGTTAACATCGCGATTGCTGCGGCTAGCGAAGTTATCGCCGCCAACATGTCAGCCAAAGACGCTGGCGGGTTGATCGACGATGCCATCAAGGTGGTTGGCGACAAGCTGCACTAAGCTTTGCTAAAATACAGTTTTGAAAAACCCGGCCATTGTGTCGGGTTTTTTATTGCGCCGGTAACCGTTTGATCGCCCACTCTGCGGCATCGCGCACCACCGCATCCTCATCGGCAAGCAAGGGTTGTACATATTCGCGCAAGCCGGCCTCCTCCGAATTTCCGATGGCATATAAGACATTGCGAACAAAACGGTTTCGCCCAATCCGTTTGATCGGCGATCCACTGAACACCTCGCGAAAACCCGCATCATCCAGCGCCACCAAATGCGCCAGCTTCGGGCATTGCAATTCCACCCGCGCCCAATAATTCGCATCCTTGGTGACACTCGCAAATTTATTCCACGGGCAAACCGCCAAGCAATCATCACAACCGTAAATCCGGTTCCCCAACATCGGGCGCAAAGCCTCGTCAATCGGGCCGCTGTACTCAATCGTCAGATAGGAAATGCATTTGCGCGCGTCCAGTTTATACGGTCCCACAAACGCATTCGTCGGGCAAATATCCAGACATTTCGTGCAACTTCCGCAATGGTCAACTTCCCGAACATCCTTGGTGAAATCCAGCGTCGTGAAAATCGCGCCCAGAAAAAACCAACTTCCCTGTTCGCGACTAACCAGATTGGAATGCTTGCCTTGCCAGCCCAAACCCGCCGCCGCCCCCAGTGGTTTTTCCATCACGGGCGCTGTATCAACGAACACCTTGATGTCGCCACCAGCCTGTTCCAACAGCCATCGACCAACGCGTTTTAACCGCTTTTTCACCAGATCATGGTAATCCCGATTGCGCGCATAAACCGAGATATTGCCGCGATCTTTCATTTCCAAAAGTCGCAACGGGTCATCGGCAGGCCCGTAGTTTTCCGTCAGCATAATCACAGATTTCGCTTCGGGCCACAGCTCGGAAGGGTCGCCGCGCCAAACCTGCCGCTTCGCCATCCATTCCATCTCGCCGTGATACCCGCCTTCGACATACGCCTTTAAGCGTGCTGCTGCCTCAGGGATTGCGTCAGGGGAACAAACGCCAAAATCGGAAAACCCCTCACCCAACGCATGTTCGCGCAGGCGCTGCAAAAGACCGTCATTTGCGGCCGTATCCATTTAGAAATCCAGATCGGCGTAATGTGCAGGCGGCACGAACCCCGGTACCAGATCCGAAAGCAAAGGCCGGAACGCTGGGCGCGATTTGATCTTGGAATACCAATCCCGCACCGCTTGATTTCGCGTCCAGTCAACATCGCTGATATAGTCCAGACAACTAAGCTGCGCCGCTGCGGAAAAATCGGCAATCGTCATGCGATCCCCTGCCAACCAGCGCCGTTGCTCCAACAACCAGCCCATGTAATCAAGGTGATACTTGATGTTTTTCGCACCCGCCTTAATCCGTGCGCTGTCCGGATATCCGGTTTTCATCAGCTTCTTGTTGATACGCTCATACAAAAGATTGGCCGTAACTTCGTGGTGAAATTTGTCATCAAACCACCCCGCCAACCGTCGCGCTTCGGCACGTCCTGCCGCGTCCGTGGGCAACAACGGCACCGCCGGATAGACTTCTTCCAGATACTCGAAAATCGCCGAGGATTCCGCCAAAATCAACCCGTCAGCCTTCAACATCGGCACTTTGCCAGACGGGTTCTGCCGCAAATAATCCAACCGCCGTTCCCACGGAAATTCAACCACCAGATCAACATCAATTTTCTTCTCAGCCAAAACAAGCCGGATTTTCCGGCAAAAGGGGGAAAGAGGCATGTGGTAAAGGCGCAGCATTGGGAATTCCTGAAAATAAAGGGTTCCCCTTCATTATCCCAAATTCCCAATAATTCAAGGAGAAGCTTTGGGCAAAAAGCAATCCGCCCGCCCTTCATCCCGCAATGTCGTCGCGCCAATCGCAATCCCGCTGGCCCGTCGTTGCAGCGATCCCGAAAGGTTGCCCGCCGCGCGCGCCTTGGGGTTCGGCAGCACTACTGCCAACCGCGCGGCATCGGTCACCGACAGGTTTTCAGGCGCATAGCCAAAGTGCTTGCCAATCGCCACATCCACCCCGAAAATCCCCTCGTCAAATTCGGCGACGTTCAGGTAAACCTCCATAATCCGCCGCTTGCTCCACAGGCTTTCGATCAGCACCGTGACGCCGGTTTCCAACCCTTTCCGCGCCCAACTACGCCCGGGCCAAAGGAACACATTCTTGGCCACCTGCTGCGAGATCGTAGACGCCCCGCGCCCTGACCCATCCTCGATTGCGGCCCCGATAGCATCGAAATCAAACCCGTTATGCGCACAAAAATTGGCATCCTCTGCGGCGGCCACGGCCAGCGGGATATAGATCGACATATCATCCAGATCCCGCCAATTGTGGTAAATAACACCTAACCGTTTGTATTCGCTGTACATATAATAGGTTAACGACGGATTTACCCACTTGTAAGTCGAGACCAACAGAGTCCATAACAACAACCCAATTAGCAAAGACCTAACCACAGACCGGACAAGCCAAAGCACCAAACGCACCGGCAAGAACCAGTCACGCTTCACCTTCGGCTCTACCGAAGCTTCAACAGGTTTTGATGGGGGTCGTCTTGCCATGATCTGGTCCGAAGTTGCCTCCGGACCAGCACCTATCAGGCCGAGGCCGCATTTTCAACGTCGCTAAGCGGATGAGACAAACGCGTCAGCATTTCTTTAGGGCAAAGTTGCTTGAATCGCGGCAACATTTCCGCCCAACGCAGCAAAATCTTCGCGCCCTGCACACTGCCGGTTTCCTTCACATGCTGCTCGATCAGACCTTTCAACTGGGCCTCCCAATGCGCGGACTGCACGGATTGCACGGTCAGGGTTTCCAGATTGGCGCGGGTCTCGACCTCGTTGTTGGGGTCCAGAATATAGGCCATACCACCCGTCATTCCGGCCCCGAAATTGTCACCAATCGGTCCCAGAATAACGGCAACACCGCCGGTCATATACTCGCAACCGTTCGATCCACAACCCTCGACCACAACCTGCGCGCCGGAATTACGCACACAGAATCGTTCCCCCGCGCGGCCATTGGCAAACAGCTTGCCGTCGGTCGCACCGTACAGAACCGTGTTGCCGATGATGGTATTTTCAGCCGCCACCAACGGGCATCCCAGCCGTGGTCGCAGCGTGATTAACCCACCTGACAAGCCCTTGCCGACATAATCGTTCGCGTCACCAGACACCTCGATCTTCAGGCCCGGCGCTGCAAACGCGCCCAGTGATTGCCCTGCAGAACCCGTTAACTTCACCGTCAAATGGTCAGGCTGCAGCGAATTTCGCATCCCGAACTTCTGCACAATATGGCTGGAAATCCGCGTGCCAACGGTCCGGTGCGTGTTTCGCACCGAATAAGAAAGCTGCATTTTTTCGCCATCCTTAAAGAACGGTTGCGCGTCTTTCACGATCTGGGCGTCCAGCGTATCCGGCACGGCTTGGCGTTCGCGATCACGATTATAGGTAATCTCGCCAGCCTCGCTTGCCGAAATCAACAAGGGGTTCAAATCCAGATCATCCAGATGCGCCGAACCGCGTGAAACCTGCGTTAGCAAATCTGCCCGCCCAATCACCTCGTCCAGTGTCCGCACCCCGATGGAGGCCAGAACCTCCCGCACTTCTTGCGCATAAAACGTGATCAGGTTCACAACCTTATCAGCCGATCCGGTAAACTTTTTACGCAACTCGGGGTCCTGCACACACACCCCGACAGGGCAGGTGTTGGACTGACACTGGCGCACCATAATGCACCCCATCGCGATCAACGCGGCGGTTCCGATGCCGTATTCCTCGGCCCCCATCATCGCGGCAATCACGATATCACGGCCAGTTCGCAACCCGCCATCGGTGCGCAAAGTTACACGGTCGCGCAGGTTGTTTAGGGCCAAAACCTGATGCGTTTCGGTCAGGCCCATTTCCCACGGCAAGCCCACATATTTGATTGACGTCGCAGGCGAGGCCCCCGTGCCACCATTATGACCCGAGATCAAAATCACGTCTGCCTTGGCCTTCGCAACACCGGCCGCAATCGTGCCAACACCGCTAGAGGCCACCAGTTTCACGCAAACTTTGCAGCGTGGGTTGATCTGTTTCAGGTCGTAAATAAGCTGCGCCAAATCCTCGATCGAATAAATATCGTGGTGCGGCGGTGGTGAAATCAGCGTCACACCCGGTGTTGAATGGCGCAACCGCGCGATCAGCTCGGTCACTTTAATGCCGGGCAACTGCCCACCTTCACCGGGTTTTGCACCTTGGGCAACCTTGATTTCCAGCTCCTCGCATTGGTTCAGATATTCCGCCGTAACCCCGAAACGCCCCGATGCCACCTGCTTGATTTTCGCCGACGGATTATCGCCGTTCGGTTCAGGATGGAAATGCGCGGGGTCTTCGCCACCCTCGCCGGAATCCGACTTTGCACCGATACGGTTCATCGCCACGTTCAGCGTTTTATGCGCCTCGGGGCTAAGTGCGCCCAGCGACATGCCCGGCGTCACGAACCGTTTCCTGATGGAGGTGATGCTCTCAACTTCATCCACCGAAATCGGCGCGTTCGCTGGTTTAAAGTCCAGCAAATCGCGCAAATGGATCGGTGGGCGCGACTGCATATCCTTGGAATATTGCTTGAACAACTCGAAAGATCCACGATCACAGGCCGATTGCAACAAATGCATCGCTTGTGCTTCCCATGCATGCGTTTCGCCCGATTTGCGGGATTTGTAGAACCCGCCAATCGGCAAAATATCCTGCCCTTGCAGCCAACCCGTTGCATGCACCTTCAGCGCCGCACGTTGAATGCCCGTTATGCCAATGCCCGAAATTCGGCTATGCATACCGGGGAAAAATTCGGCAACCATGGCGCGCGAAAGCCCCACAGCCTCGAAATTCAAACCACCGCGATAAGACGAGATCACAGAAATCCCCATCTTCGACATGATCTTCAACAAGCCCTGATTGATCGCCTCGCGGTACCGCATCTTGGCCTCGTCCAGCGTGCAATCCAGCAACCCGCGTTCAATCCGGTCCGCCAGCGAGTCCAGCGCCAGATACGCGTTAACCGTCGTCGCCCCCGCGCCAACCAGCACGGCAAAATAGTGCGGGTCGATACATTCAGCGCATCGCACATTCAACGATGTAAACGTCCGCAAGCCCTTCTGCACCAACCAGCTATGCACCGCAGACGTCGCCAAAATCATCGGCAACGCCACACGTTCCGCACTTTGATGCGTATCCGTCAGCACAATATGCGCGATTCCGGCCCGAACGGCCTCTTCAACCTCGGCCTGAATACGGTACAAACCTTCCTGCAATCCCTGCGGATCATCCACGTCAAACGTACAGTCAATCGTCGCCGCACTCTCGCCGAAATACTTCATCATCGCCCAGAAACGCCCGTTTGATACAAACGGACTATCCAGCGTCAAAATCTCGGTCTGGCTACCATCCTGATCCAGCACATTCTTCAAATTCCCGAACCGCGTCTTCAGGCTCATCACCCGAAATTCGCGCAAACTGTCGATCGGTGGGTTCGTAACCTGTGAAAAATTCTGCCGGAAAAAATGGCTAAGCGGGCGGTAGCGTTCCGACAAAACCGCCGACGGCGTGTCATCCCCCATGGAGGCCAGAACTTCCTTGCCGTCTTCCGCCATCGGATGCAGGATCATCTCCATTTCCTCAACGGAATACCCCGCCGCAATCTGCCGTGTCCGTAGATCCGAGCCGGTAAACTTCGGCCGCTCATCCACCCCGTCGGTGATTTTCTCAAGGTCGGTAATCGCCTCGACCCACTCCCCGAACGGCGAGGCCGCGGCCAGCATATCCTTCATATCCGCGTCATGCCAAAGCTTGCCCTCGGCCATATCGACACCGATCATCTGCCCCGGGCCAAGCGCGCCTTTTTCAATCACGCCCATCTCGTCCGTCGGTACCATTCCGGTTTCCGAACCGGCAATCAGCAGCCCGTCGCCCGTAATTGCATAGCGCATCGGGCGCAAACCGTTCCGGTCCAGACCGGCGCAAACCCAGCGTCCATCGGTCATCGCCAACGCGGCGGGGCCGTCCCACGGCTCCATCACGGAATTCGCGTAGGAATACATATCCTGCCATGCTTTTGGCACAGCCGTCGCCATATTGGTCCAGCTTTCAGGCACCAGAAGCGTCTTGGCCATCGGCGCGTTCCGTCCGCCACGCACCATCATTTCAAACACGGAATCGAGCGCCGCAGAATCCGAAGACCCATGCGCGATCACCGGCTTGATATCTTCGGCCATGTCGCCAAAAGAGTTCGATGCCATCCGAATCTCGTGACTTTTCATCCAGTTAACGTTGCCTTTAAGCGTGTTGATCTCGCCGTTATGGGCCAACATACGGAATGGTTGCGCCAGCCACCATTGCGGGAAAGTGTTGGTCGAATAGCGTTGGTGATAAATCGCAAACGCGCTTTCAAACCGCTCGTCCATCAAGTCGGGATAGAAAACCGCGACCTGTTCGGCCAGCATCATACCTTTGTAAATCACGGATCGGCACGACAGTGAACTAACATATAATTCAGGCACTTGCGCGGCCGCCGCAGCCTTCTCGATCCGGCGGCGAATGACGTAAAGTTCGCGTTCAAACGTCACCTCGTCCACGCCTTTGGAGTTGGAAATGATGATCTGCTCGATCTCGGGCCGCGTCGCGTTGGCCTTCTCGCCAAGGCATGAAATATCGACCGGAACATGGCGCCATCCATAGATGTAATAGCCCATGCGCAGCACTTCGGTTTCAACGATTGTCCGGCAGGTTTCTTGTGCGCCAAAATCGGTGCGCGGCAAGAAAATCATGCCAACCGCGATCAGATTATCGTCAGGTTCATGGCCTGTGCGCCGGATTTGATCATAGAAAAACTTCACCGGAATCTGAACGTGAATGCCCGCCCCGTCGCCGGTTTTTCCGTCCGCATCAACCGCCCCGCGATGCCAAACGGCTTTCAGCGCGGCGATGCCGTTATCAACGACCTGACGGCTCGGTTTGCCATCAATCGAAACGACCAAGCCAACGCCGCAAGACGAATGCTCGTCATCCTCGCGGTAAAGCCCGTTTTCGGCCAGTGTTTTGCGTGCAACTTCGTGTTCAGCGGCCCATTTTTCGTCATACTTGGTCATACTAAAACCTCCGAAGTTAATAGTTGGTTAATGCATATAGTCAGCCCTTGCGACCCATTAACCTTTTGTTTTTGTTCGTTAACGCCAAATCGTACATACGCGTTGTGTACGCATTGTGTACGCGTTGTGCATACGGGTTTTTCGCCGAAATTAACCATTATGAACCCCCGTTAAGGATTTCGCGATGCTGTCTGCCGCGTCGCGCCCGTCCTTGATCGCCCATACCACAAGGCTCGCGCCCCGCACGATATCCCCGATGGCATAGACCCCTTCAAGGTTGGTTTCATGCGTTTTGAAATCTGCTGAAACCGTGCCCCAGCGCGTCACATTCAGCTCCGGTGTATCCCACATGACAGGCAGGTCTTCCGGCTCGAATCCAAGCGCTTTGATGACCAGATCGGCCTCTTCGACATACTCGGAACCTTCAATTTCCTCAGGCGCTTGGCGTCCCGTTGCATCCGGCGCGCCAAGGCGCATTTTTTGCACCATCACGCCCGAAACCGCATCGTCACCCGTGAACCCTTTGGGGGCCGCTAGCCATACAAACTCCACGCCTTCTTCTTCGGCGTTCTGCGTTTCGCGAACCGATCCCGGCATGTTTGCGCGGTCACGCCGATACAGACATTTCACCGATTTCGCGCCTTGGCGAACCGCCGTGCGTACGCAATCCATCGCCGTATCACCGCCACCGATCACGACAACATTTTTGCCCTCGGCGTTCAGCTCTCCGCTTTCAATTTCCGGCACATCATCGCCAAAATTCAGGTGGTTGCTGGCCGTCAGATAATCTAAAGCCTTAACAATTCCACCAAGTCCAGACCCCGGCCCGCCGAGGTCGCGGGACTTGTAAACCCCAGTCGCTATTATAGTTGCGTCATGTTTCGCGCGGATATCCGCAAAGGTGATATTCTCGCCAATCGCGCAGTTGTTAACTATTTCAACGCCGCTATCTTCCAGCAGCTTCACCCGCCGCATGACGATATCTTTTTCCAGTTTGAACCCCGGAATCCCGTAAGTCAGCAATCCGCCGGACCGGTCATTGCGGTCATAAACCGTCACTTTGAAACCAAGCGCGCGTAACCTGTCAGCCGCCGCTAATCCACCCGGACCAGCCCCGATAATCCCGACACTTTGCTCGCGCTCCATCGCCGGAACGGTTGGCTTAACCCAGCCCTTATCCCAAGCCGTATCCGTGATATACTTCTCCACAGCGCCAATTGTCACCGTGCCATGCCCAGATTTTTCAATCACACAATTGCCTTCACAAAGGCGGTCTTGCGGGCAGATACGGCCACAGATTTCAGGAAAAGTATTGGTAGACTGGCTGATCTGATAGGCTTCTTCCAAACGCCCCGTCGCAGTCATCAGCAACCAGTCCGGAATGTTATTGTGCAACGGGCAGTGCGACTGACAATAAGGCACCCCGCACTGCGAACACCGACTAGCCTGCTCCGCCGCCTTCTTAGCAGCGAACTCGTGATACACCTCCTGAAAGTCATCCCGCCGATCCTCGGCCGACCGTTTCTCAGGCATATCACGCGCAACATTAACAAACTTCAACATAGGCTGCATCGCCATCCCAAAACCCTCTTTCAAGTAATTCATATTTCACCACCCTTAATACTGGCAGTATTTGCACCAATAAAGACAGCATATGTGACCTAAATGCAAGATATTTTACTAAAACCACAATATTGCGGGAAAAATTCCAAATTAATAGGTCAGAAGTATTTACTAAATCAAAGAATGACCTTTGAAATAAGGATATATAGTGTGCGCTGTATTGATTCGATTTGCTTAGGATTTCCCCAATGCCACTCATGTACCTACTGATTCTCGCCTTGGTTCAGGGTTTGACGGAGTTTTTGCCCGTTTCCTCCTCGGCCCACCTCATCCTTTTGCCCGGCCTTATGGGGGTGGAGGATCAAGGGTTGGCGTTGGACGTTGCGGTGCATGTAGGCACCTTGTTTGCGGTCATTTTGTACTTTCGCAAAGATGTTGGATTGGCGCTTCGTGGGACGCTGGATATTTTGCGCGGGAACCTGAAAACCGAAGGGGCGAGGTTGGCGATATTGCTAGTGATTGCAACGATCCCCGTCGTGATTTTAGGGTTGATCCTGAAGGTCACCGGATTAGCTGATGCCATGCGATCAATCGCAGTTATCGGCTGGGCAATGCTGGGCTTCGGCGTGGTGCTTTATTGGACCGACCAGCGGGGTAAAACCACGAAGCACATGCGGGATTGGACGGTCCGCGAGGCCATTGTTCTGGGTCTGTGGCAGGCCCTCGCCTTAATCCCCGGAACGTCGCGATCTGGTGCTACGATCAGCGGGGCGCGGATGTTGGGATATGGTCGTGAACAGGCCGCACGAATTTCGATGTTGATGTCGATTCCGACGATCATTGCGTCTGGCAGCTTGCTGGCGATGGACGTTGTCGGGCAGGCGGATTGGGCCTTGGCGAGAGACGCTTCCATCGCCGCGATAATGGCATTTGTGGCAGCACTTTTTGCGCTAACTTTGATGATGCGTCTGTTGCGCAGCGTGAGTTTTACACCCTACGTCGTTTACCGTATTGCGTTGGGTATCGTGCTGCTAGTGATCGCATATACCTGAGTTAATTCAGGTTTCTGGCAGAGTCTGTAATTGCCGAGAACTGCCCGTACGCACGGTAATGATAGAGGTAGCTTTCCAGCACAGAATCCATCGCGGTTGGTGTAATACCAAGCTCGACAAAGCCGGCAGAACCGTCGTTAACGACGTTATCAACCGCAAGCATTTTAAGCTGGTCGCGTGTAAGCATGGCCGGAATAAGCCCGCCGGACATTTTCTCCAACATCTCGAATCCCCATGCCTTCATGCGCCCGAACCAGAACGGCAATTCCAGCAGAATACGGCGACGACCGGCAAGCTTCATCGTAGCTTTTGCTAGGTCTCGAAGGGACGCAACGTCAGGCCCGCCAAGCTCGTAGATGCCACCCGCGACATCGCCAGTTATGGCGGTTTCAACGGCCATGGCGACATCGTTGACATAGACAGGTTGGAACATTGTGTCTGCGCCAAACAGGGGCAATACTGGGCTTAAACGACTGAATTCAGCCATGCGATTAAAGAACCGGTCCTCGGTGCCAAACATGACGGAGGGGCGCAAAATCACTGCGTTCGGCATTGCTTGCAATACAAGCGCATCGCCTTCCGCTTTGGTTTCGGAGTACACACTTTCAGCTTCGGTATCTGCACCAAGGGCCGATATGTGTACCAGCTTGGCAACGCCTGCCTCGGCACTTAGGCGCACGATTAAATCAGCGGCATCTACATGCACATCCTCGAACGACTGGAATTTGGTTTCTTGCAAAATACCAACGCAATTCACAACGGCATCCGCGCCCTCAATCGCGCGGCGGGTTGAGGCCTCGTCGCGCACGTTGCAAAGCATGGGTTCGACTTGCCCGACATCGCCGTAAGGTTTTACATGCATCGCCTCGTTCGGGCGGCGGACTGCGACACGAACACGCCATCCTGCGCGCGCCATACGGTGGGTGATATAACGACCGAGAAAGCCAGAGCCACCGAAAACCGTGACGATTGGAGTTGTGTTGGACATGGCAAAGGCTCCTTGAATAATACGTGTCTAAGCAATACGCCTCAAAAGAACTGCGGACAAGATGGTTTTGTTCTTAGAGGCTTGATATTTGGGAAAAGCGACGTTGACAGCCCCCGTTAGCGGGTATAAATCCCGCCTGCACACCTGCCCAGGTGGCGGAATTGGTAGACGCGCTAGCTTCAGGTGCTAGTGTCTGTATGGACGTGGAGGTTCGAGTCCTCTCCTGGGCACCAAATAAATTTCTATAATACAATACCTAGACATATTTGGCACTATTAAAAACTTGCCAATGTTCTTCGCCAGCGCAAAATTAAGGTACAGAAGCGGTTCATCTTGAGCTATTTGTTGACTTGTGGTCGCAATAGGCACTGCTGATCAGCATTCAAAGCATCACGGGAACGGCATTGGGGATAGGGTGCATATTGCGCAACCCGTCACTATGCCTACGGTTGTTTTCATATTAGGGTGACGAGAGCATTTAAGGGACAGCGGCATGAAAAAACCAATCGGCATTCTGGGATGCATACTTTTTGGTACAAGTTTGCAGGTGACAGCGGCACAAACAATTGTGGCAGACACCGCGCAGTCTTGCGGGCGTTTCACCTCCGGTGCGGAATACATTGATATCACCTTGGTGATGGATTTGGAGGATCGCGAAATCCAAATGCGTGTTCCACAGGAATTTCTGGAGGATGCGTGGAACCGGCAAGAGAACGTGCGCATGACAGCATTTGCATTTAGAAGCATGATTGATACGTTTGAACCGGTGAAACGCAGCGAAACACCCCATTTGAATTTTGAATACACACCGTTTTTGATCACTGATTATGTTAATTTGGAAGTACTTGCAGAACTTGACCTGGACAGCGCAAGCCCTGGGCAAGCATCCCCATGGCAGCCCCTTGCGGATTATTCTATACAGCCGTTTCAATTCGGACTGGAAGAAGTAATTCCCAATTATCCGGAAGAGTTGCAGGAAAATGTCTATCTCCACAGGGGGCTAGATGGGGAAATCGATACTGTGACGTCATGCAGCGTAATTGGAACAGTAGCGTATCCGGGTTGCTCGCAGTATTCCAGAACACAATCAGGCGTAGATTTGAAATTCAGTTACCGCCTCAAGTACTTACCAATCTGGCAAGAAATACAAAACAACATCCATACATTTATCGAATGTGCAATTGATGAAGTAACTCAGGAAAGGCTTTAAAAATGGCTTTATCAACAGGCTAATTGAACATTTTGCATGACCGTTCCGATGTCGGATACCGGATAGAACATTATACGGCACTAGCCGACTTTGAGATGTTAAATGGCAATTTGAAGGATCTCTAGAGGTGCAGATTACTATACAATCTGGTTGGAAAGCCTTCGATTTATAAGCGCAACGGTATCTGGATTAAGAAAAGTAACTGGCATATGGTTTGGTAGTAATGATATGACGCAAACGATTGCGAGCTTTGGGGTGCATGTTTAGGTATACGGCAAAACCATACGGAGATGATGTCATATATTAGGTAATTAGGCGGCAAAAGCGGCTTTTCTCCTGCACCAATCCTCCGAATGTAAAATGTGTTGACCTGAAGTTAAGCCAATGATTGAGGATTGAAAATGACGAACTATCTTTATCAAAACGATTTGCCGGACGATCTGGACCTTGGGTCTGTGGTTGCGATTGATTCCGAGACCATGGGGCTGTTTCCGCATCGTGATCGGTTGTGTGTAATTCAGCTGTCGTCCGGTGACGGTAACGCGCATTTGGTGCAGATCGCGCAAGACCAGACCGAAGCCCCGAACCTTTGTAAAATGTTGGCTAACCCCGAGGTGTTGAAACTTTTCCATTTCGGGCGTTTTGATATTGCCGTGATGCTTAACCGTTTTGGCGTTGTGACCGCGCCGGTGTTTTGCACCAAGATCGCCTCAAAACTAGTGCGGACATACACGGACCGGCACGGTTTGAAAAACCTTTTGCAAGAACTGTTGACGGTGGATATCTCCAAACAGCAGCAATCTTCGGATTGGGGGGCGCCGGTGCTTAGCAAGGCCCAAATCGAGTATGCGGCCTCGGATGTTTTGTATCTGCACCGCTTGATGGACATCCTGAAGGAACGGTTGGCACGCGAAGGCCGCACCGAAATGGCGCAAGCATGTTTCGATTTTCTACCCCACCGCGCTGCGCTGGATTTGGCCGGTTGGCCGGACGTCGACATATTTTCGCATTGAATTTGAAAAACTGCGGTATACTTATGCTGCAATCTTTACATGCGGAGTTTGGCTAAATGGGTTTGGGAGTTGGTGGGTATACTCGGTTTATTACCATTACCAAGGTCGTTTTGCCTCTGATTGCTATTGGTCTTTTGGGGACAGTTTTTCTGTTCACCACGGATGACAGCCTTGAGGGCGGGTTTTCTTTTTCCAAAGCCGAGCTGGACTCGCTGGAATCCGGCATGCGGATTGCTAAGCCACGCATGTTTGGAAGCAATGCCAACGGTGATGTATACAATTTTGTAGCAGCAGCGTTGTTGCCGGACTCGCTGACACCAAGTTTGGTCGAGGCGCAGAAAATTTCCGGCGAGATACATTACCAAACGGGTGGCACGGTTCAGCTTAGCGCTGACAAGGCGGAATTCATGCTGGAAGGCAATCAAATCCGTCTAAGTGGTGGGATGTTGGTGGTGATGGCTGATGGTGCGCGCGTGACCGGCGAGGGGTTGTTAGCCGAGCTTGATACGGGCAAACTGACCAGCAACGGGGCGATAGCGGCGACTAGCCCGCTGGGTGACATTCAGGCGGGAAACTTCCGAGTTGAACTTATCGAGGTCGATGGTGAAGAAAAGCAGATGCTTTGGTTTGAAAACGGCGTTATGCTGAGTTTCAGACCGGAAAGCTGGACAAAAGAAGAGGCGACTACCGAATGATGAAATCCATTTTATTGGCCGGCTTTCTGGCAATACTGTCCCTCTCCAATATCGGCGCAGCCCTTGCACAAGGCGCACAGGTTCCGTTCGCCGGATTGAAGGTTGGTGCAAATTCGACGGTGGAAATTGCGGCGGATTCATTAAGCATCGACCAAGATTCCGGCAAAGCCGTTTTTTCAGGCAACGTAGTTGCGGGTATCGAAAACATGCGCCTTAGTGCAGATGTGGTCGAGGTGGTTTACGCCGCCGGCACCGAAGGTGGAACCGGCGCGATTTCCGGGTTGATCGCGCGGGGCAATGTTGTTTTCTCGAATGGAGAGGAGGCCGCCGAAGGCGATGTCGCTGACCTCGATCTTGAAGCTGGCGAAATCGTCATGACGGGTAATGTGATCTTGACCCAAGGTTCAAATGCGCTTTCGGGTCAATCATTACGCATAGATTTAAACACCGGAACTGCCTTGATTGAGGGCCGCGTCCAGACCATTTTCCAAACCGGAGAAGGCGAGTGAGCGATGCGCCGGAATTAACGGTTACGGATGGTTCTTCGGGGCTGACGATTTCGCACATCGGCAAAAGCTATGGCCGCCGCCCTGTGCTGCGCGATATTTCGATGACGCTGCATAGGGGGGAGGTCGTCGCGTTGCTTGGGCCAAATGGTGCAGGTAAGACGACGTGTTTTTATGCCGTTGCAGGGCTGGTGTTACCCGATTCCGGCTCGGTCCTGATCGACGGCGTCGATGCAACGCTTTTGCCGATGTATCGCCGTGCCAAGCTGGGGATCGGATATTTGCCACAAGAGGCCAGCATCTTCCGCGGTATGTCCGTCGAGGATAACATCCGCGCCGTGTTGGAGTTATCAATCAAAGACCGCGAACAGCGCAACCACATGCTGGATGAATTGCTAGCCGAATTTTCCATCACCCACCTGCGTCGCGCCGCCGCCGTTTCCCTTTCAGGTGGAGAGCGCCGCCGAGTCGAGATTGCCCGCTGTCTGGCAGGCCAACCCAAATATGTGCTGCTTGACGAACCCTTTGCAGGCGTTGACCCCATCGCCGTCGGAGAAATTCGAGATCTGGTTTCCCAGTTGAAAAACAGAGGGATAGGCGTGTTGATCACTGATCACAACGTGCGTGAAACCTTGGATATTGTAGATCGGGCATATATCTTGCATGATGGGAAGGTTCTGAAAAGCGGAACGCCCGCAGAAGTTGTGGAAGACGTTAACGTCCGTCGGGTCTATCTGGGAGAGAAGTTCCAGTATTGACGCCACGGTTTGATCAGGAAACCCCTGTTAAATGGCGCTTGGCCCCAGATTAGAAGTCAACCAGACCCAACGCTTAAGTATGACGCCACAGCTGCGTCAGGCGATATCCCTGTTGCAAATGTCGAATGTGGAATTGTTTGACCACATCGCCGAAGAAGTTGAAAAAAACCCGCTGTTGGAGTTGGTGGAACCGGAAACCCTGCACGATGATTTCGTCGCGACACCACGCGGCAATACTGAATTGGCTCCGATTCACAGCACTGTATCCTCCGGTAACTTTGAAGATTTTGACCCACTAGCGAATATCGTGGACGAAAAAACCTTGCGGGACATGCTGCGCGAACAAATACTCCTATCCGACAGAAACCCCGCACGAGCCGCTTGTGCGCTGGTCTTAGTAGACGAGCTGGACGAACACGGCTGGCTTACCGCCCCTTTATTCGAAATCGCCGACCGCCTTGGCGTTCCCCAAGCCGCGATCGAAGAAGCGTTAGAAACCCTACAAGCCTGCGACCCCGTAGGAATCGGCGCGCGCGATTTACGAGAATGCCTTGAAATCCAGCTTAAAGACGCGGACAACTTTACCGACGTAATGCAGGTTCTAACGGCCAATTTGGATGCTTTGGCAATCAATGATTTACCCAAATTAGAGACACTGGCCAAAGTACCGCACGCGGAACTGGACGATGCCATCAAAGCACTTCGTCAACTTAATCCAAAGCCCGCCGCGCATTTTGATAACGGCATCGTTCAAGTCGCGATTCCCGATGTTACGGTCGGCCCCAGCGCGGTCGGTGGCTGGTCGGTGGAATTAAATACCGATGCGTTACCCAAGGCTTTGGTGAATGAGCAGTACTTCAGCGAGGTTGCCAAAGACGGCTCCGAGGCGTCCGAATACGTGACCGAATGCCGTGCAAACGCCCGGTTTTTGGTCAAAGCGATGGACCAACGTGCCAAAACAATCCTGCGGGTTGCAACTGTAATCGTCCGTCATCAAAACCGATTTTTTGATGAAGGTATCAACGGCCTGCGCCCCCTTACCCTCGCTACGGTCGCTAAAGAACTGGATATCCATGAATCGACCGTCAGCCGTGTGACCAGCGGGAAATACCTTTATTGCCTGCGCGGAACATTCGAGTTGCGATTCTTTTTCGTTCAGGGAATCGGGCGTAACGACGGCGGAAATGACATCGCCGCCCCCGTCGTTCGCGAGAAAATTCGCAAACTTGTAGCCGAAGAACAGCCGGGCAAGGTGCTATCTGATGAAAAAATCGCAAAAATGCTGCAAGAAGACGGCGTAGATGTTGCACGCAGGACCGTTGCGAAATATCGTGAGGCCATGGGTATACCTTCTTCGAGTCAGCGGCGACGTAAGACATTTAATTTTGGGCTGCGTTGAACCAGCAATCAACCAATATTATATGTATTTAGTGGATGTTGACACTAGCAGCGTCTACCCCTAGGTTCCGCGCGCTGTGGAGCCGGGCATTTTAACCCATCGTCGGACCATAGTTCGACTAACCTCGGGGAGAGATCATGAGAATTCAGATCAACGGAAAACAAATCGATGTAGGCGCTGCCCTATCCGAACACGTGGAAAAACATCTTAATACGTCGGTCGGAAAGTATTCCGAGCATCCGATTGATGCGAACGTGACCTTTTCCAAAGACGGCCATGAATTCGTTTGTGATATCTCTGTGCATCTGTCCACTGGCCTGAACGCGCAAGCGAAAGGCCGCGCCGGGGACATTTACGATTCCTTTGAAGGTGCGGTTAACCGTTTGGAAACCCAGTTGCGCCGTTACAAGCGCCGCCTGAAAGACCACCACAAGGATCGCATCGATCCGATTGTGGCTTTGGGCGTTCCGTCCTATGTTATCGCCGCCGGTTCAGATACGGACGAGCCTGAAACCCTACAGCCAGTTATCGTCGCTGAAATGGAGACTAAGGTTCAGACTCTGTCAGTTGGCGAGGCCGTGATGCAGATGGAATTGTCGGGCGCGACGATGCTCGTTTTCCGCAATACCACACACGGAGGTGTGAATGTTGTTCATACCCGTGAGGATGGAAACATCGGCTGGATAGACCCACGTAACATTAAGTAGTCGTTAACGGCTACACTATAAAAAGAGACCCGGTATGGAGCTTTCTGAAATCCTGTCGGCGGACGCTGTTATTGCGCAGCTGAACGCCACAAGTAAAAAACGCCTGTTGCAAGAAATTGCACGGGTGGCGGATGATGTTTATGGCCTTCCTTGTAAGGACATTTTCACCGCCCTTCAGGATCGTGAATTGCTGGGACCAACCGGCATGGGAAATGGTGTCGCCATTCCCCATGCGCGGCTTGCGTGTCTGGATGACGTGAAAGGGATTTTTGTTCGCCTAGAACATCCCGTTGATTACGAATCCGTTGATCGCCAGCCTGTTGATTTGGTGTTCGCCCTGTTTGCCCCCGAAGGCGCAGGCGCGATGCACCTAAAATCGCTTGCGCGTGTTTCGCGGACATTGCGAGACCAAACCATTTGCGCGAAGCTGCGTTCCTCGGACGACCCGAATGCGTTGTTCGCAATTCTAACGGCTGGTCAGGCTTCTAAAGCGGCCTGATAGTCGGCAAACCCGAAACGCCCGTAATCCACGGCATAGGCTTTGCGCGCCAGATTTTCGGTTTGGCGCGTATATATTTCATCCAACGTGAACATATGATCTGGCTTGATCGGTGCGCCGATGGTTGGCGTAGGCAGATCCAGAACCGATTCAATGTACCTGAACCCCGCATCCATCTGCCCCTCTTTCACGACGATAGACACTGGCACGGCTGTATTAAACCCCGTCAAAAAGGTCATCTGACTATCCCATAGTCCGTCTTTTCGAATGCTGGTTTGGCCTGCAAGGTTATCCTTTAAGAACCGTAAGAACCCATGGAATGCGGCGCGATGTTGGCCGATGCTATATCCTTCGGCTTCCAGCGACTTTCGAGTAGCGTCTTTCATTATGTTCATATCGGGTAGGGCGACACCGAAGTAATTAACCAACTGCTCACGAATAACCGCGTAGGTGCCTTCATCCGTCGGGAAAATTTTGGTCATGAACGCGCCATATGCACGTGAAAGCGGGTGGCTGACAGCCGTAAGGCTTATGATATCGGGGTTGGCGTCCATCCACTCAAACAACGTGCGTTGGTTGTGGCCGGTATGTAAAATTTCACCGTCCGTCACAGCCTGTGCATAACCTCCATTAGGTGTCACACCATCATCAATCGTGTTCATCCAACGCAACACTTCCTCGTTCGGGCCACCGGGAATGGGGGCGAAAAGGATTGCTTGGCTAATGCAAGAAACCATCTTGGGAATATTTGCGCGCCGCATCGGGTCGAAACTGGTTAGCGGGATTATGTCACCCTCGTTCCAATGCGATAGGGCAGCTTGCATTTCGTCGTAGTTCTCGACTTTGTCCTTGAACGAGCCAGGATTTTGACGCCGGATGGTTTCTTTTACGGTTTTTAATACTTCGCTTTGTCCAAGGAATTTCGCGATACCGTTCAGAATGGCGACATCTCGTTGCTCCGGATAATGCACCCAAAATGCCGTTTGCCCACTTTTTTGCAAGGTTTCGCGCACATCGCGGTAATATGCTTCCTGCTCCGCACGATACTCAGCGAATTCGACAGCGTCAAAAATGATCTTCCCGCCGCGACGGTCAGGGGCATCATGCAGTAGCCACTGATCCGTTTTTCGGGCTATCTCCAATGATATGAAGCTTTGCGAAATGTCCCGTTGCAAAATGATCTTGGCACATTTCGGATCTTGCAGCGCCATCTGCGCTGTGCGCTGGTCGTGGTCGTGAAACACCCTAAATCCAGCGATTCCATCACCCGCATCCTTGATCATGGCCTTGATTAACGACTCGGGTGACTTTTCACGCTCGACAAAATCCAACCCCAAGAAATCCGTGCTTTTGGGGTATCCAATGAACGAGGGATTAAACAATTCACCATGGCAGATGATGTTGGAATACTGGTTTAACGATTGTTCCAACAAGTTAGAGCCGCTTCGCATGGATCCGAAAATTGCGAAATACTTATATCGCCCGCTCATTGTTGGGCCTTACGACCTGTTTTCGTTTGAATGCTCATGACCGGAGATTCTAGCAGGCCGTCATCAATGTCGACCCCTATATTTTTCAAATCACGGGCAAACCCGAGTAACCGGGAAGCATCGACCATGTCTGGCAAGATGATTGGTGCTTGCGAATTCGCCTTGCCTAAAGTGGTAGAAAGGGTGGCTTGAGGGTTGGAAAGCACCTCGCCCAACGTCCAGATGGTATGGGCGCAATTGGTTTTGGATTGCTTGAGCGCGGCTAGAAAACGGCGCTCGCGGTTGATCATCTCGGTGGCGTTGGTGCGCAGGTATTCAGTGTTCTCTATGTTGCGGTTTAGCAAATCCAGTACCCAAGCGTGTTGAATGAAATGCAAATTTGCGTGCGGGTCGGTTAACAAAAATTCCCCGATCGTAGGGAGGTCACAAATCTCGTAATGAAACTTTAACCCTTCCTCTCGGGTATTCCAGATAAGGTTGCACAAGAAGTTTTCAGGTGCCAGATCACGAATGGCTGCCGAATTTGACATTCCCCCTGCACCGATTGGTGAATTGTTAACGAATTGCACGCCGGATTGAGCAAACAGTCGTCCGTGGGGCCGCACACCATTCTGCGTGTTTTGCCAGTCGTCAAAATGTGGGAACACGGTATTGAAGCCCGTGAAAACATCGTAGGGCTTTGCGGTGGGCGAGTATTCTTCAAGCCATTGGCTAGGCGCGCGTCCATGCATATAAAGCCCACCACGGCCAACTTTACGCCGATCTGCGGCGATGTCGATGCGTGAAAAATCGGGTGCAGAGCCAACACCATTCACCAAGGTATCGGGGAAAGGGTTAAGGAAACGTTGATACAATCCGCTGGCCCCGGGCCAAACTTTACGCGCGAAAAAACTATCAACCGAACCAAGTAAATTCGCATGATCATCGTAAAGCGCCGTTGGTTTTCCTTGGTGATCAAAGCGCGAGAATAATAACGACCGAGACTCGATTGTGCGTGCATGGTTGCGTACCAGTGTTTGAAAATACGACTCGTCCGGTATCCAGCATTTGCGGAAATACGCGTCGTTTTGTGATTTCGCTGGGTCGTTAAGAATGGCTTCCAGCGTTTGTCGGCTTAGGCACCACCATTGGCTGCCGATATGTGGCCGCAACCCGTCTGGTATACGGCGTTTGAGGCGCATTTTCCGTTGAACCTCCACCCAAAAATCAAAAAACCGCCGTTGTTTTTTCCACGAAAAGGGGAAGCTAAGTGTAAATCGCTCGATCCCCAGCCCGCCGGTAATCCAGTTGTTGTCACCAATTTCAACACTTTCAATGAAGTCGACGTCGGGGTTTGCTTGCAAAAATGCAACAAATTCAGCGGGCGTTCGAATTGGTAGGCTATCACCGCTAATCAACATCACATGTCCGGCGTCTGGCCATTTTACCAAAATGTCAGCCGCCATGCCCAGCGTCGCGTCAACCAGCGAAAAACGCCCCCATTCGCACTCGACCCGTTTAGCCCAAAGAATATCAGGGTAGGTTGAAAGCGAGGTTTTGAAGGTGTTAAAACTATCGGCAGGCACTGCCTGATCGACATGAACACATATATTCAGGCCAGCGTCAGACAAAAACCGGACAACCTCGGCTGTTCGATCAAGGTTACGATGTGCAAGGATTGCAATTGCGGGTGTCATGCCCATCCTCCAAGCGACATCAGACCAAGATCTTCAAGCTGTCGCCAGTCTTTGAATTTTTTGGAATGCGCGTGGTTAAGAACGGTGCCGGTTCCGTTCGCGGCCTTATACGCGCGATATTCGCGACCGCCTGCGTAATGCTGCTGCCGTGTTTCTTCACGAACGGCTTTGTGGGCCAGATCGGGTAGGAATTTGGTGTGCAGTAAGCAGCCGCAGATTTTCTCGCCACCCCAATCCTCGAATGTTTTGTTTAATCCGCGCGGTAGCAATGTGTGTGTGGAGCTGACAAAAACATTTCCGCGGGTCCACTTCACCAGTGGAATTTTATTTAGCGCGGGCGCTTGATCAGGGGTGTTGGCAAAGAAAGCACGTTGGCGCGGGCCGCCTTGGATCCACAGGTTGCCGTATTTTTTATTGAGTTTCTGGGTGTAGTTTCCGCTGTCAAAATGCGTCAAGGTTTTGAAGGGGCTTTGCCCCGGAACATATTCCTGATCTTCAAGCGATGTGGTTGGATACATGTCCACCAATAACGCCCCGAAGGATTGAATGGATGACGCATCAAGCCAATCTGTTAACGCGCGAAGTGGGCGCGTATCGCAATAGGGGTAGACGAAAAACTCATCCACATCGACGACCAAACACCAGTGGCCCCGTGCGTATTTTCTTAACAGGTTATTAACCCAGTCCATGCCGAAGTTTGCCCGTTTATAGCTGCGCTCGGAATGCCACAAAGAAACGTCCGGTTGTGCGGCAAGGAATTCGCCAGTGCCATCGTCGGAGTCGTTATCAATGAAGAAGAAATGGTTAACGCCCAAATCGCGGTAATAGTCGAGAAAATACGCAAGGCGATGGCGTTCGTTATGAACCGTTGAAAATAGGAAAATATCATCGCTTTTGCGTGCGCTAGGCCGATTCTTCACCAGCGTAACTTCACGGCGCTTTCTGAGTGCACGAATCCGTCGCCGTCGCCGTTGAAGGCGAAGGTAGTATAACTCGAATAATCTGGAAATAATGCGCATTGGTTACCATTCAAAATTTTAAACAATATCCATTAGAATAGTGTCAATATTATGGAAGTGCGCCTTCCATGTCGGGAGTTCAGGCGATTTTTTCGACAATTCGAGTGAAATACCGTCGGAGGTTGCGGTGACGCGTATTCTCTCGCGCCACCCGCTCCGGTTTTCGGTGCTAATGTACGTCGGGGCGCTGCCTGCGATCTCGTGAAAGCAGGGTAGGTTCGAACAAATGACAGGTACTTGCATTTGAAGCGCCTCCACCAAAGGATATCCGAACCCCTCCGTGAACGAGGGGAACAATAAAGCACGCGCACCTTTCATCAGCGACCCGAGCTGCTCGTCGGGCATCTCGCTATGCTCAAATACGGTTCTTCCCATGAAGGGGGCGGAATCAAGGGTGTTGAAAACCTCCTCATTCAACCAGCCGCGTCGCCCAACGATGTGAAGGTACGGGATTTTACCTTCCGGTAAGGTGGTGTGAAATTCAGCCCATATATCTAGTAATAACTTGTGATTTTTGCGAGGTTCTATCGTGCTTAAGCAAACGAAATACGGTTTATCCGAGGGGGGTGGGTGATCGGTGAATGGAAGCGGGTTCGTTCCCAGCAGAACGACACGGCCATCGACGCGGGCTCCCCATTTTTCAAACCAGTGCTGCATACGCTGTTCGGTATCGCTTGAATTATATATGAAATAATCGGCGTTTTGGGTCAGTGCCCGCATGCGGGAGGCAAAACGCGCCGTGCTTTTGGGAGGTGTGAATTGCGGGAAATCAATTGGGATCAGGTCGTGGATCATAGCGATAATCTTGACGGCCCCAGCGCGCCTTAATTGCCGCCAAAGGCTAGGCACCAATTTTTCGTGTCCGACGTTCAGATAGATAAAACCGTTAGGCGCATGGGCCTTCAACCCGCGGCCAAGAAACGGCCAAGAAGTGGCGAGCCGTCTGACGGTCGCCTGTATTGAGGCGGTCTTTCTGTGTCTTTGGCGACTTCGTGATGTGTTAAACTTGGGCTTATCCCATGGGCCGTCTTGCGCAATAAAGGTGTAAAGCTCCCGCATGGATTGCTGGTTTAGCAAAGCGAATTGTGCGTTGAATCGCGCGAGGAAAAGCACCGGGGTCGGCGCTTTCAAGAAATGCTCAAGATAGGCGCGCTCGACCCGATCTATGCCGGTTAAAAACCCTCGGCCAGTACTGGATATCGTGCGTGAAATGTCAAAAACAACAGTGGGTTTGTTGTTTTTTTGTGTCATAATCGCCCTACAGCTCGGCGGCTGTTTGTTTGATGAAATCGGCCAAATCGTCTTTTAAATCGTCACGTTCCAGCGCGAAGGCCACTGTGGCTTTAAGGTAGCCGGCTTTCGATCCACAATCATAGCGCCGCCCCTCGAAGGTGTAGCCATAAACCTTGCCGCCATCGCGTGCTTCTTGGGCAATGGCGTCGGTTAGCTGAATCTCGTCGCCATTGCCTTGTTTCAGGTCTTTCAGGCGATTCATGATTCTTGGCTCCAGAATATAGCGGCCAATCGCGGCACATCTGGATGGCGCATCTTCGAGTGCTGGTTTTTCCGTCATGTCATCAACCGTTAACAGCTTCCCGTTGGTTTGGGTGACCGACAGAATGCCGTAGGAGGATACCTCCTCCGGTTTCACGCCCATCGCTGCGACCATGTTGCCGCCAGTTTCGGCGTATTGTTCGACCATCTGTTGCAAGCAAGGCTTGTCGGCGGAAATCACATCGTCCGGCAGTAGCACCGCGAAGGGTTCGTTCGAAATTAGACGGCGCGCGCACCAGACAGCGTGGCCAAGACCAAGGGCTTCGCGTTGGCGGATGTAGGCGATGGCACCACTGTCCATATCGGTTGCGCGAAGTTCTTTCAAAAGGTCAATTTTTCCCTTTTTGCGAAGGGTTTTTTCTAGTTCTGGCGCACCATCGAAATAGTCTTCCAGCGCGCCTTTGCCTTTGGCGGTCACGAAGATAAATTCTTTGATACCGGCGGCGCGGGCTTCGTCAATCGCGTATTGGATCAGCGGGCGATCAACCAGCGTCATGATCTCTTTGGGAATGGACTTTGTAGCTGGCAAGAAGCGGGTGCCGAGACCAGCGACAGGAAAAATAGCTTTAGTAACTTTGCGTTTCACGGTGAATATCGTCCGAGTTTAATTTATTATTAATTGAAGTTAATTGGTGCGTGGAGCTATAGCCACCATTAAAGGCATAATTTGGGCAAATATTCCCTAAACTCCCGCGCTTGGCTCGGCGTTTGTTAATATCTCATCTACAGGGTGAATCGTTGAAATTCGGTTAACTTCATCCGCGAACCGTTTTCGGAAGGTCGTAAGCTGTATGAGCGGTTGCGCGCGGATTGACCGGCCAAATACGCCGCCCCGATGCAGCCAATATCCGTCGTTGAACCGCACCTGAAAATATCGTGGTGATGGTAGAAGCTGGATAACGCTGACGCATTTGCCTTCCTCAACCAAACGCAGCGCGGTTTTTGCCATCCATCCGGTATCGCGTGGGCCAACGCACAGGACGATATGTTCGGATTCGTTTGTGGGGAAGTTGCGGAATTCGGCGGGTTGGAGGTTGAAAGCACGTGGCTGCAATTCCCGTTGCAAACCTTCCGACATGCCGTCCCCAAGCCCGTCCATCAAGGGTGTAACATCGCGACGTCTTAGTTTGTGCTGCTCCACTAAAACCGTCAGGCGGATTAACTGTTCGTTAGTGAAATCCTTAAGCGCGGGGCTGTGGTCAACTTTCATGTGGGTCTTGCAGAAGTAGGCTTTGCTTGCACCGATCTCGAACAGGTCTGTCGGGGTGCGGTTTTCGGTACGCCGCTTGCTGGCTGCATAATGATGGTGGACCTGCGCATGCGGGACTACGGCGGTTTTCCAGCCCGCTTGATCCAGCCGTAGTTTCGCATCGGTTTCATCCAGAAAGAACCGGAAGTTTTCGTCAAACCCGTCGATTTCCAACAGCGCTGATTTGCGAAAAGCCATGTTCGTGCCGATCAGTTTGACGGGCATATCTGTTACGGGTTCAAAAACCTCGAACGGCAGCGTTTCATCGCTTCCGAAAGGGTGATCCTGCCCTGTCAGATCAAAGCGCATCGCGCCCCATTGGCGGCTGATCCCGTTGCGGCCACGCGTGAAGCCGGTTGTTGCGCCGACTTTATGGTTTAAAAAGGGTGAAACTAGCCGTTCCAGCCAAGGTGGGTCAGGGATGGCATCATCGTCACAAAACGCGATGATACCCCCCGACGCTATCGCAACTCCGGCGTTTCTGGCGGCGGAGATGTTGGGGGTGGTGAAAGGGATATATTTAACATCGTTAACGAAAGATGAAGGCGCGGTATCGGCCACCACGATGACCTCGAAATCTCCGTGTGTTTGATGGCGCAAGCTTTGCAACAACCGCAGCAGATGTTCGGGCCGCTTTTGGCTGACTATAATCAGGCTGACGGGCGCGGATTTCATGTCATTCCTTGGTCGCGCAGGATACTTTCAATGCGGGCGACATCGATGGGGTTGTTCAATTCCCAAAATGCGCGGCCCTTTGCGTCAACTTCAACACATTGTACGGGGACGTTGTTTTCCATGAAGCGCAGTTGCTCCAACCCCTCCCAATGTTCCAGTTTGCCCTCATCCCAATCGGGATACTGCCGAAGGGCCGTGGCGCGGTAGGCGTAGACGCCGACGTGGTGGAAGACGGGAACATCCTCGTGCGGTTCAAAGCGGCGACCTGTGTAGGGCAGCACTTCTTTGGAAAAATAAAGTGCCTTGCCGGTGGTATCAAATACCGCTGTTGTTCCGCCGACGCGACCATTTTCGCGGTCTTCCTGAAAGCCGTTTAAGGCCATCGCACCGCAGCGCAAAACGGGTGTGGCCATGGCAACATTCGGGTCTTGCATCGCCGCCACGACATCGTCGATGAACCAGGGCGGAGTCAAAGGCGCGTCGCCTTGAAGGTTAACAACGAGGTCAAATCCTTCAAAATGGGTAAGAGCCTCCGCGCAGCGTTCGGTTCCGTTTTTGCAGTTTGATGACGTCATGACTACCTCGGCCCCGAACGCTTCGGCGGCGTTTTTGATGCGGGTGTCGTCAGTTGCCACGATAATGCGATCAGCGCTTTCAACTTGTTGGGCCGCTTCCCATGTTCGCTGGATCAGGCTGCGAGAATCCCCGTTTACACCGCGCAATTCGGCCAGCGCCTTGCCTGGAAAACGGCCCGAGGCGTAGCGTGCCGGAATGACGAGCAGTACGGACATTCAGCCTTGGACCAGATCAACGCCCGGCGCGTAGGCGATGAAAAACGGGTTTTCATAGATTGGTTTGCCATAGGTTAACGGAGTGTGATCATCAAAACGTACAACTTGCCCGCCCGCGCCAAGCAACACGGCATGGCCTGCTGCCGTGTCCCATTCCATAGTGCGGCCCAGTCGCGGGTAAAGGTCTGCCTCGCCAGCGGCGACTAGGCAGAATTTCAATGACGATCCGGCGCTTTGAAAAGCGTTAACCTTGTATTTACCAATGTAATCATCCGTGGCCTGATCCCGATGCGACTTGGAGGCGACAACCGTTAACGAAGTGTTATCGGGTTTGGTAACCGAGATATTGTTAATCTCACCAACGACATCAGGGTCGAACGCGCCGAGTTCCTCGACCGTTTGACCATCGGCTTGCGTATAGAAAAGACGTTGGCGCGCGGGGGCATAGACAACGCCCAGCACGGGGGCGCCATTTTCGATTAACGCAATGTTAACCGTGAAATCCCCGCGACGATGGACAAATTCTTTGGTGCCATCCAGTGGGTCAACGATGAAAAACCGATCAGCAGAAACGCTGTGGCTGTCTGATTGTTCCTCCGTGACGATTTCAATGTTAGGGAAAGCGGCACGCAGGCCTGCAAAAATCAAGGCGTCGGCGGCCTCGTCAGCGGCGGTGACGGGGCTGTTGTCAGATTTCAATTTCACGTCGAAATCGTCGCTCTCGTAAACTTTCATGATCTCGGCGCCGGCAAGAATGGACAGGCGGCGAATTTCGGAAATAATTTTGTCGTTTGGCATTTGTTAAAGCCTTTTGCATAAGCTGCGCGGATAATGGTAAAGGCTATATGTACGCAAGTGACGGTTTTGGGCAAGGCGTGTTTTTAGGCAGGCTAAGGGATTGTTAATGGAAATTAAGACTAAAGTTAACAAAACCTTATTCGGCGCAAGCATGTCGTTTATGGAGCTGTTGTTCCATTCGATTGTCAGAAGTGCGCGAACATCCAGCGGGAACGCAACGCTTGGGTTGGGGCTCGTGATGTTTCAAAGCCTATTAATGCTGGCTGTGTTTTTTGTGCTTTTTACCGTTATTGGGATAAAATCGGCGGCCATTCGCGGGGATTTCGTCATTTTCCTGCTTACAGGCATCTTTCTGTTTTTGGTCCATAACAAGGCTGTAAAATCGGCTATGGGCGCTGTGGCGCCGCTTGGTGGACTTACTTTACACACACCGATTAGTTCGCTTTTAAATATAATGTCGGCTGTTCTTTCGGGTCTGTATCTGCAAGTGCTGGCGTTCGCGATCATCCTAGTTGTAGTTCATATCCTGCGGGGCGGATTGGAGTTTTACAATCCTGCCGGTCTGATATTTCCGTTTTTCATGGCATGGGCAAGTGGCATTGCGATTGGGTTGATGTTCGGAGTTCTGACACCGTTTGCACCGAAGTTCATACCAATGTTGGCGAACCTTTATCGGCGCGCCAATATGATAACCAGCGGCAAGATGTTGCCTGCGAATTACATGTCGGCATCTATGGTGGCATGGTTCGACTGGAACCCGCTGTTTCATACCATTGATCAAGCCCGTGGCCATGCGTTTGTGAATTACTTCCCTCGGAATACGAACATGGAATATCCTGTTTATCTTTCGTTAACGCTGGTAATGATTGCTATGATGATTGAATTCTGGCTTCGTAAAAATATGAGCGAAAGCTGGGGAAAAAGGTCTAAAATATGAATGAAGAACCTAAGGGCATGCTTGCCTTGCAAACGATTGCGATGCCTGCTGATACAAACGCCAATGGTGATATTTTCGGCGGCTGGTTGATGGCGCAGATGGATTTGGGGGCCTCGGTCGTGGCACGGACCCGTTCTAACGGGAAAGTTGCGACGGTTGCGGTGAACGCGATGACGTTCCACAAGCCGGTGCATGTTGGTGATCTGGTAACGATCTATTCGGAGCTGTTGAAAGAGGGCACCACATCTATGCATGTTGGCGTGGAGGCATGGATAACCCGCCTGCCGGAGGGTATTCGCCTTAAGGTAACAGAGGCCAAGTTCGTTTTTGTTGCTGTGGATGGTGATGGAAATAAAAGGATGCTGGAGTGATTTCTCCGAAGGACCTGGAGGCGTTGCTGGGCAAAGAAGTTGGCGTTTCCCGTTGGTTTCTTATGGATCAGGATCGCATCGGGCTATTTGCGGATGTAACTGAAGACCAGCAATTTATTCATGTTGACCCCGAAAAAGCCAAAGCCACGCCTTTTGGTGGGACGATTGCGCACGGGTTTTTGACGTTGTCGCTGTTAAGCGCAATGGCGGAGGAAGCAGTACCGCTGATTAAGGGACTGACGCACAGCATTAATTACGGGTTTGATCGTGTCCGTTTCATATCGCCCGTCGCCGCCGGAAAACGGGTACGCGGGCGGTTTGAGTTGATTGCGATCACGGTGGGTGCGACGGAGGTTTCACAGACCCTGAAAGTAACAATTGAAATCGAAGGAAACGAGAAGCCCGCACTGGTCGCTGAATGGATAACGAGGCACTATTTTTCTTAAGGAATATGAATCTGTTGGCCTAAAACCCATAGATTCTGCATTTACTTCAAAAAAACGTGAAAAAGACCCCTTGTAGACGCTTGTAGCCTGCAAAAACGCCTCCTATATACCCTTCAAACGATCCCCGCATCGGGGGTCACCTTATGGGAAGAAGTCCGGGGGCCATAATGGACCCGAACTTCACACTCGCCGCTAGAAAGGAAGACAAGATGTCTAAAGTTATCGGTATTGACCTTGGAACTACAAACTCCTGCGTGGCCATCATGGATGGTGCGCAAGCTAAAGTTATTGAAAACTCTGAAGGCGCGCGCACAACGCCGTCTATCGTAGGTTTCACAGATGAAGAGCGCCTCGTTGGCCAAGCTGCCAAACGTCAGGCTGTGACAAATCCTGAAAACACACTATCTGCCATTAAACGTCTTGTTGGCCGCCGGATTGATGATCCGATGGTAACGAAAGATATGGACATGGTTCCATACAAGATCGTTGATAGCGGTCAGGGCGACGCATGGGTTGAAGCACAGGGTGAGAAATACTCCCCTTCGCAGATTTCCGCGTTCATCTTGGGCAAAATGAAAGAAACCGCCGAGGATTATCTTGGCCAAGGTGTGACGCAAGCCGTTATCACCGTGCCAGCGTATTTCAACGACGCTCAGCGTCAGGCAACTAAAGATGCGGGCAAAATCGCCGGCCTCGAAGTGCTGCGTATTATCAACGAGCCGACAGCGGCAGCGCTGGCTTACGGCCTTGATAAAGAGGGCGGCAAAACGATTGCGGTTTATGACCTTGGTGGCGGTACATTCGATGTATCTATCTTGGAAATCGACGACGGCTTGTTTGAAGTGAAATCCACCAATGGTGACACGTTCCTTGGCGGTGAAGACTTCGATATGCGTATCGTTGAATACCTTGCCAAAGAGTTCAAAAAAGAAAACGGCGTTGATCTGAAGAACGACAAAATGGCGCTTCAGCGTCTTAAAGAAGGTGCGGAGAAAGCGAAGATCGAATTGTCTTCGGCGACTCAAACCGAAATTAACATGCCGTTCATCACGATGGACCCAAAAACCAGCCAGCCTTTGCACTTGGTCATGAAACTGACCCGCGCGAAACTGGAATCGCTGGTTGGCGACTTGATCAAGCAGTCCATGAAACCTTGTGCGGCCGCGTTGAAAGATGCTGGCCTAACCAAAGGCGACATTGATGAGGTTGTTCTGGTTGGTGGTATGACCCGTATGCCAAAAGTGATCGAAGAAGTGACTGCGTTCTTCGGTAAAGAGCCGCACAAAGGTGTTAACCCTGACGAAGTGGTTGCCATGGGTGCTGCTATTCAGGCCGGTATTCTTCAGGGCGACGTCAAGGATGTTGTTCTGTTGGATGTGACACCGTTGTCGCTTGGTATCGAAACTCTGGGTGGTGTATTCACACGCTTGATCGACCGCAACACCACGATCCCTACGAAAAAGGGGCAGGTGTTCTCAACGGCCGAAGATAACCAGAACGCTGTGACAATTCGTGTGTTCCAGGGTGAGCGCGAGATGGCGACCGACAATAAGATGCTCGGCCAGTTTAATCTTGAGCAGATCCCGCCAGCACCACGCGGTGTTCCGCAGATCGAAGTTGCGTTTGATATTGATGCCAACGGTATTGTTTCGGTTTCGGCTAAAGACAAGGGCACTGGCAAAGAACAGAAAATCACCATTCAAGCATCCGGTGGTCTTTCTGACGAGGATATCGAAGCAATGGTGCGCGAAGCCGAGGATAACGCCGAGGCTGATAAAGAGAAGAAGGAAATGGTCGAGGCGCGTAACTCCGCTGAAAGCCTGATCCACAGCACCGAAAAATCGCTTGAGGAACACGGTGAGAAGGTTGACCCGACGACGGTTGAAGTTATCGAAATGTCAATCAAAAACCTGAAGGAAGCTCTGGAAGGTGACGACGCCGAAGCCATCAAGGTTCGCAGTCAGGATGTGGCTGAAGCCGCGATGAAACTAGGCGAGGCCATCTACAAGGAACAGCAGGAAGCTGCTGAAGCCGAGGCGGCCACAGCCGAGAGCGAAGTTGATGACAGCGATGTTGTTGATGCCGACTTCGAGGACCTCGACGAAGAAGACAAAGCCTAATCAGGCTTGCAACAATTCCGGCCCGCCCCTGATTGGGCGGGCCGTTTTGTTTGGATAAGGGAATATTCCGTATGTCAAAACGTGACTATTACGAAGTCCTCGGAGCCGTTCGAACGGCGGAGGCTGCTGAACTGAAGGTAGCTTATCGCCGAAAGGTGAAAGAGCTTCACCCCGATCAAAATCAGGATAACCCGAACGCCGAAGAGCAGTTCAAAGAAGTTAACGAAGCCTACGACATCCTGAAGGATGCCGAGAAGAAAGCTGCGTATGACCGTTATGGTCATGCAGCCTTTGAAGGTGGCACTGGCGCCAGTGCAGGCGGCGGTTTTCGCCCTGGGCACGGCGATTTTGGCAGCGCGTTTTCCGATGTGTTCGATGATTTGTTCGGCGGCTTCGCTGGTGGCGGCGGTCGTCGCGGTGGGCAACGGGCCACGCGCGGCTCGGATTTACGCTACAATTTGGGCGTGACGCTGGAAGAAGCCTACACCGGCAAGCAAGCGACAATTTCTGTACCAAGTTCAGTGGGTTGTGAAACCTGTAACGGAACGGGTGCCGAAGGCGGAGCTGAACCCACAACCTGTCCAACCTGTTCTGGCATGGGAAAAGTGCGCGCACAGCAAGGTTTCTTTACGGTTGAACGCGGCTGTCCGACATGTTCGGGCCGTGGCCAAATCATCAAAAACCCTTGTGGAACGTGCGCAGGTGCGGGGCGTGTTCAGCAGAACCGCTCGCTGAATGTTAACATTCCGGCAGGCGTTGAAACGGGCACACGCATTCGTTTAGCTGCCGAGGGCGAAGCAGGTTTGCGTGGCGGGCCGACGGGTGATTTGTACATCTTTATCGAGGTGCAAGCGCACGAAATATTTGAACGTGAAAACCAGAATCTGTTCTGCCAAATCCCGATTTCGATGGCAACCGCTGCTATTGGTGGTGAACTTGAAGCGCCAACCTTGGATGGTGGGCGTTCCCGTGTGAAGGTTCCCGCAGGCGTGCAATCAGGCAAACAACTGCGGCTTCGCGGCAAAGGTATGCCGTCATTGCGCGGTGGTGGTGCTGGCGATTTGTATATCGAACTGGCAGTTGAAACACCGGTTAACCTGACTTCACGGCAAAAAGAGCTTCTTAAGGAATTCGAAGAACTGAGCAACGAAAACAACCCCGCTTCCAGTCACTTTTTCGGTAAAGTTAAAAGCTTTTGGGAAGACGTGAAGGGTTAACGCCTGATTAATCTGCGTTAAACTTATATTAAAAGGGACGGCCCGTTCAGGTCGTCCCTTTTTCGTAAGGTAATCCCCCCGAAAATCAGTGGTTTTCACGTGTAGAATTTTCTTGGCATAATATCTGAGAAGGTTTTGATAAAAAAAGCAGGATATAGCGACGCGCAGATTATGGGTATTTTGAAGCAAGCCGAGAGCGGTGTGCCGGTTTCCGAACTGTGCCGAGAGCATGGCATGAGCAATGCCAGCTTTTACAAATGGCGATCAAAGTTTGGCGGAATGCGCTGCACGGCAGGTTATGCGTTAACATGATCGAGAGTGGACGCTTCTATGATGTCGGAGATGAAGTCGCTGACTGAGGAGAACCGCCGCCTGAAGCGGATGTATGCCGAGATGGGCATGCAGAATGACCTGCTGAAGGAAGTGCTTGGAAAAAAGTAATGCGGACGTCTCTACGCAAGGAGATGGCCGTGAAAGCGGCGCCAATCACAGGGTCAGCATTGCGCTGGCCTGCCGGGCGTTCAGCATCAGCGAAAGCTGTTATCGCTACGAGTGCCAGTTGAGTGACGAGAATGCCGAAATAGCGGATTGACTGGAGAAGCTGACCGACAACCGCCGCACCTGGGGCTTTGGCTGGAATCATAAGCGCGTCTACCGGATTTACTGTGAGCTGGAGCTGAACCTGCGGATAAAGCCAAAGAAGCGGCTAAAACAGGACAGACCGGACGCGCTGGCGGTGCCGGACGCAGCCAATCATACTTGGTCGATGGACTTCATGGCAGATCAACTGGCCGATGGACGTTCGATCCGCACGCTGAACGTGCTCGATGACTTTAACCGCGAAGGATTAGGCATCGAAGTGGACTTCTTGCTACCTGCCGAGCGGGTGGCGCGCAGCCTGAACCGGATCATTGAATGGCGCGGGAAGCCGCAGGCAATTCGGGTGGATAATGGCCCGGAATACGTGAGCGGAACGTTGATGGCATGGGCCGCAAACATGGGCATCCACATCCAATACATTCAGCCCGGGAAACCTCAGCAGAACGCCTACATCGAGCGTTACACCGCACGGTCCGACATGAATGGCTGGACCAGAACATGTTTGAAACAGTCGCCCCTCTCGGCGAATGCGAGCATTCCCTGCCGGTCGGCGGGAGGCACAGAGACAGGCCACTGAATGGCTCTGGACATACAACAACGACCGCCCCAACATGGGCATCGGCGGGATCACACCCGCCAGGAAACTGAAAATGGCCGCGTAATTCCACAAGCGGACCCCGTTAAAAATGGGGGGATTACCGTAACAAACCACAGACACGATTATGCCCAAGCTATTCTGGTAGTGCAATAATTGGCGGTGATGATGGTTAACGCACCTTCACTTTTCACAATGTGACACCCTTAAGCCGCGACAAGTTCTGACAAACCATGCGCCCCTTCACGGGCGTCAATCAGTGTCGCATCGACCACTTCGCGAAGACGTTGGGCGAAGGCCAATCTCCAGCTAAAATCTTCCTCGGATAGAAGTTCGGCGATGCTGACATCGGGGGTCCACGCATCGCAAGACGTCAGGTAGACTACTTCGCCATCATTTGTGTCTTTGGCCGAAATCACTTTTTGAGGTTGTAGGGCAGTCATATCAGGTCTCCGTTTACGTGGATGTCTACTGTTGTAGCTACCTACAATATAGAATATTATCCCGATACCGTGCTAGTAGCGCACACGAATAAGAACTTACTGCCAAAAAAATTACACTAAACACGAAAATTTACCGATACGAGGAAAAAATAGAAATGGTAGTCAAAATTGATGCACTAAATCGGAATATCCTCAACCACCTGCAAAAGGATGCATCCCTGTCTTTAGATGAAATTGCCCGAAAAGTCGGGTCTTCCAAGACGCCTGTGTGGAATCGGATTCGCAAGTTAAAGGCCGCCGGGGTTATTAAGCGTCAGACCGTTTTGCTTGACCCCGAAGCGCTTGGCCTTGATGCCTGCTTCTTTGTGTTGGTGCGAACCTCGCAGCACGACTCCGATTGGCAGGCACGGTTTCTTAAAGCATTGCAGAAGCGCCCTGAGGTTATGGAAGCGCACCGTTTGGCTGGCGACATCGACTATATTTTGAAGGTGCAGGTGGAGAACGCCAAGGCCTATGATGTTTTTTACCAATCGTTAATTTCCGAGGTGAAAATTTTTAACGTAACAGCGCTGTTGTCGATGGAAGAAATAAAATCGACTACGATTCTGGCTCTTTGATCGGTAAAATGGTGGAAATCCGCCATATCGCGCGGCCCACCGCAAGTTCACATAATCGTAGCTTGCCTAAAGCCTATATGCGCCTTTACCATCACGCAGCGCACCCCGCCTGATTGGCCGACCTAACCGTGGAGAATTACGTTGATGACCCAGAGACACCAAAAAGACTTGCGGATCGCAGTCGCCAAGAACGAAACGTCGCCGCTAGGTCTTGGCTGGCTTGGGTTTGGCGTGGCAATTGCGTTCCTGATGTTGGCCACCGTGGTCAGCGCACAAGAGACCATCAAGTCTTACGGTATTTCCAAATTCGGCGATCTGAAATACGCCGAGGATTTCGCCTATTTGGATTACGTCAACCCTGACGCGCCAAAAGGGGGAGAGTATTCGACCTGGGCATTCGGTTCGTTCGACAGCTTCCACCCGTATATCGCGAAGGGCCGCGCAGCGATCGGGGCCAGCATACAGTTTGAATCGCTTATGGTTGGCACCGCTGACGAGGCAGATTCCATGTACGGACTGCTGGCCGAAAGCCTTGAATACCCGTCCGATTATTCATGGGTAATCTTCAAATTGCGCCCCGAGGCCAAGTTTTCGGACGGATCACAAGTAACGGCAGAAGACGTAGTGTTTTCGCAAACTATTCTTCAGGAAAAGGGCATCCCGTCGATACAGACCTTCTTTGCCGAAGCTTATGAATCCGTCGAAGCACTCGACCCGCTCACCGTGAAATTCACCTTTCGCGAGCCGTCCGAAACAAACGACATGGTCATGCAGGCCGCTAGTACAACCGTGTTTTCAAAAGCTTGGTGGGAGGGTCGCGATTTCGCTGAATCCACTCTGGATGTGCCAATGGGTTCATCGGAATACATCCTGGACAGCATGGATGTTGGCAAAACCGTCGTCTATCGCCTGCGGGATGACTATTGGGGCAAGGATTTGCCTATCAACATCGGGCGCAGCAATTTCGCGACATTAAGGTTCGAATACTACGCCGATCCAACGGCCGCATTCGAAGGTTTTAAGGCTGGTGAAACAACATTCCGCGTTGAAAACTCCTCTCTGAAATGGGCGCAAGATTACAATTTCCCGTCGCTTGGAAAAGGATGGGTGCAAAAGGTTGAATTGCCCGACGGGAATATCGCGCAGGCGCAGGGCTTCTTTTACAACGTCCGCAAAGCGCCGTTTGACGATATTCGCGTCCGCCAAGCTTTGGGCTTGATGTTCAATTTCGAGTGGGCAAACGAGACGTTATTCTTCGGGCTTTATGAGCGCGTGAACAGTTTCTGGGGTAACTCCGATCTTGAAGCACAGGGCATGATCCCTGCGGATGAACTGGCCATTTTAGAACCGTTCCGCGACTTGCTGCCGGAAAGCGTCTTCACGCAAACAGCGTATATCCCGCCAAAATCCGGCACGCAGCAATTGGATCGTGCGCAAGTACGGGCAGCGGGTAAATTGCTGGACGAGGCTGGTTGGCAAGTCGGCGATGATGGAATGCGGCGCAATGCCGAAGGTGTGGCCCTTGCGGTTGATATCCTGAACAACTCGCCTGCATTTGATCGCATCATCAACCCCTATATTGAAAACCTGAAAACACTGGGGGTTGAGGCAACCCACACTCGTGTGGATTCCGCACAATATACCGAACGGCGCCGCAGTTTTGACTTTGATATGCTGGTTTCAACGTATGGAAACTCGATCACACCGGGACTTGGGCTGAAGCAATGGTACGGCAGCGAGAACGCCGACGCGCCATCGCGAAACATCGCTGGCTTGAAGAGCGAGGCCATCGACGCTTTGGTCGAAATTGTCATAGCCTCTGAAACCCGCGAGGAGTTGAACCTGAACACCCGCGCCTTGGACCGCGCGTTGCGCTCGCTTCATATCTGGGTGCCGCAGTGGTACAAAAATGTTCATACGGTGGCGTATCTTGACGTCTACAAACATCCTGAAAACCTTCCACCTTATTCTTTAGGGGATACGGATTTCTGGTGGTATGACGCTGATCGCGCCGCTGAACTTCAAGCTGCCGGCGCATTCTAGTACCCCATGGGCGCCTATATTCTTCGACGCATGCTGCTTATAATCCCGACTTTGATCGGGATTATGGTGCTGAATTTTGCACTAGTGCAATTCCTGCCCGGTGGCCCTATCGAGCAGGTAATAGCGCAGTTGGAAAACTCCGGTGATCCGCTGGACCGCATTGGTGGCGATGGCAGTGACGCAGGGATAACTACCCAAAGCGGCGAGGAATCGAAGTATCAAGGCGCGCGTGGATTGCCGCCTGATTTCATCGAAAAGCTGGAAATCCAGTTCGGTTTTGACAAACCACCGCTGGAACGCTTCCTTCAGATGATGAAAAACTACATCACCTTTGATTTTGGCGAGAGTTATTTCAGGTCCATCTCTGTCATTGATCTGGTGTTGGAAAAAATGCCCGTCTCGATCTCGCTAGGGTTATGGTCAACCTTGATCGCCTATATGGTCGCCATTCCGTTGGGCATTCGCAAGGCCACCAAAGAGGGTTCGAAGTTTGATACGTGGAGTTCCGCAATCCTGATCGCCGCCTATGCCATCCCCGGATTTTTGTTCGCTATCATGTTGGTCGTGCTGTTCGCGGGCGGGTCGTACTGGCGAGTATTTCCGTTGCGCGGTCTTACCTCCAACAACTTTGCAGACCTCAGCTTGCTGGGGCAAATCAAGGACTATTTCTGGCATATCACCCTGCCCGTTCTGGCGGGCAGCGTGGGGGCGTTTACCGGCCTTTCAATGCTAACGAAGAACTCGTTTCTGGATGAAATTCGCAAACAATACGTCGTCACCGCCCGCGCCAAAGGCCTGACGGAACGTCGCGTGCTTTACGGCCATGTGTTTCGCAATGCTATGCTGATCGTGATCGCCGGATTCCCCGGTATTTTCATCAGCGTGTTCTTCGGCGGCTCCTTAATTATCGAAACTATATTCTCGCTTGATGGCTTGGGTCGGTTAGGGTTCGATGCCGCATTAACCCGCGATTACCCTGTGATGTTTGGCACTTTGTTTTTCTTCACGCTGTTGGGATTATTCATAAAACTGGTTTCCGACCTCACCTATGTCTGGATCGACCCACGTATTGATTTCGAGAGTAGGCAGACATGAAGCTTACCTCCCTGCAACGCCGTCGCCTTTCCAATTTTCGCGCAAACCGCCGCGCACTTTGGAGTCTTTGGATTTTCGGAACCCTCTTTTTCTTGTCCCTATTTGCGGAATTCATCGCCAACGATCAACCACTGCTTGTGTCATACCAAGGCGAACTACGCGCACCGATTTTCAGTTTCTATTCCGAAACTGATTTCGGCGGTGATTTCCGAACCGAGGCCAACTATGCAGACCCCGAACTTCAATGCCTGATCATAACCGGCGGGCTAGCGGACACTTGTTTCGTTGGCCCAACCGCCGCAAACGAAGTTATCACCGATGTGGCAGACGGCACAATGGTGGTTGATAAGAAAGGCTGGATATTGTGGCCATTAATCCCCTACAAGTTCAACACGGTCGACACATATAACGTCAAAACCGCCCCCGGGCCCCCGGATCGCTTCCACTGGCTTGGCACAGATGATCAGGCGCGTGATGTGCTGTCGCGGATCATCTACGGGTTTCGAATATCCATTATTTTCGCGATAATCGTCACGGTATCCACCTCCATTTTGGGGATTATCGCAGGGGCCGCGCAGGGGTATTACGGCGGACTGTTCGATCTGATGTTCCAACGCTTTACCGAGGTGTGGGGCTCCCTTCCCAGCCTCTACATCATCATAATCCTGTCAGCGATTTTCAACATGACCTTTTGGCTGCTTATCCTGATTATCGTCGCTTTTGGCTGGGGCGCGCTTGATGGTGTGGTGCGGGCCGAATTCCTGCGTGCGCGTAATTTTGAATACGTTCGGGCCGCCCGTGCGCTTGGCGTGCGCGATCGCACTATCATCTTCCGCCACGTTCTGCCCAATGCAATGGTCGCCACGTTAACCATGTTGCCGTTCATCGTTACAGGAACGATTGGCGCGCTGGCTGGTCTTGATTTTCTAGGTTTCGGCTTGCCGTCGTCCTACCCCTCGCTTGGCGAACTCACACTACAAGCGAAATCCAACCTGAATTCCCCGTGGTTGGGGTTCTCGGCATTCTTCACGTTCACCATCATGCTATCCCTTCTGGTATTCATATTTGAAGGCGTGCGTGACGCCTTCGACCCAAGAAAGACATTCAATTGAGCGCCCCTCTTCTAAGCATCAAGAACCTGTCCGTCCGGTTCGGGAACGCGGACGATGTTGTACGCAACGTCAGTTTTGATGTTCACGCTGGCGAAACAGTCGCGATTGTCGGCGAAAGTGGATCTGGCAAATCCGTGACCGCACTTTCAACCGTATCGCTGTTGCCCGATAATGCCGTGATCAGCGGCGATGCCAAATACCTTGGCGAACAGATGCTAGGCGCGGAGCAAAAAACCTTGCGGCGCATTCGTGGCAATGACATCAGTTTCATTTTTCAAGAACCAATGACCTCGCTTAACCCGCTGCACACGATTGAAAAACAAGTGGCCGAAAGTCTTGAGCTTCATCAGCGGATTACGGGCGCCAAGGCGCGAACCCGAATTCTGGAACTGTTGGAAAAGGTCGGAATTGATAACCCCGAAACCCGACTTGAGGCCTATCCACACCAGCTTTCAGGTGGGCAGCGCCAACGTGTCATGATCGCAATGGCCTTGGCGAACAAGCCAGATTTGCTGATTGCCGATGAGCCGACAACAGCGCTGGACGTAACCATTCAAGCACAAATTCTGGAGCTGCTAGCAGACCTGCAACGCCGTGAAGGCATGGGGATGCTGTTCATCACGCACGACCTGAACATCGTGCGCCGGATTGCTGATCGGGTGTGTGTGATGAAAGACGGTGAAATTGTTGAAAGCGGCCCCACATCCGACATTTTCAGCAATCCCAAACACGCCTATACCGGCAAACTTCTGGCCGCAGGTGCAGGGGGACAACCCGCGCCGCTTCCAACCAATGCGGACGTGGCTTTAAGCACCGAGGACCTGCGCATCTGGTTCCCCATCAAACGGGGGATACTTCGCCGGACTGTTGGCCATATCAAGGCCGTGAACCAAGCCAGCTTTACGATACACGAAGGTGAAACGCTGGGGATCGTCGGGGAAAGTGGATCGGGTAAAACCACCGTCGCGCTGGCCATTTTGCGACTGATTTCTTCGGAAGGCGTAATCAAGTTTCAGGGGCAAGATATTGCCAACCTCAAAAACGCCCAAATGCGCCCTCTTCGAAAAGACATTCAAATCGTTTTCCAAGACCCGTTTGGGTCCTTGTCGCCGCGCATGACCGTGGAACAAATCGTGGCCGAAGGTTTGGGCGTGCATGAAATCGAAACGGGGCAAAATACGCGCCAGCTTGTGATTGATATCTTGTGCGAAGTCGGCCTAGACCCCGACATGATGGAACGCTACCCCCACGAATTTTCCGGTGGCCAGCGTCAACGAATTGCCATTGCACGCGCGATGATTTTGCGCCCGAAATTGCTGGTGCTGGACGAGCCGACCTCTGCCCTCGATATGACCGTGCAAGCCCAAATCGTTGATCTTCTGCGTGAATTGCAGGCAAAACATCGTCTAGCGTATCTGTTCATCAGTCATGATTTGAAAGTGGTGCGCGCGCTGTCACACAAGGTTCTGGTAATGAAAGACGGAGATATTGTCGAAGCAGGCGATGTTCAGCAGATTTTTCAAGACCCGCAAACCCCCTATACACGCCAACTGATGGCGGCCGCTTACGATTTGACCGCCTCAAATACCGCCATGAAATAAATCACACGTTCACAGTTTCGTTTTGCCGGTTGATATCGCCCAATTGGCCCATACATTGTTGCTACCATTTGCGGAGGAATAAAATGAAGGCATCACGCCTGTTTCTTGTTGGACTATTGACGTTGGTAACACCAGCGTTGGCCCAGCAAGCAAAAGTCTCGACCTTTACGTTGAATAACGGGATGGAGGCCGTGGTGATCGAAGACCACCGCGCACCCGTCGTTACCCATATGGTCTGGTATCGCGTTGGGGCCGCTGATGAACCCGCAGGGAAATCCGGCATTGCGCATTTTCTGGAACATCTGATGTTCGTCGGCACCGATGATATCGCCGAAGGGGATTTCAGCCGCATCATTGAAGGGTTGGGCGGAAACGATAACGCCTTCACCTCGTCTGATTACACCGCCTATTTCCAGCGTATTTCCACCGATAACCTTGAACTTATGATGACCATGGAAGCCGACCGGATGCGCGACCTTGTTCTGAACGAGGAGGCCGTTCGAACCGAGCGCGATGTTGTTCTGGCGGAACGCGCCCAACGCACGGATAGTGATCCCGCCAGCCTGTTTTCCGAACAACGCGCTGCGGCACTTTATATGAACCACAACTACGGTATTCCGGTGATTGGATGGCGCCATGAAATTGAACAGCTCAATCTGACTGATGCGTTGGAATTCTATCGCTATTATTACGCACCAAACAACGCGATCCTTGTGGTTGCTGGCGACGTTACCCCCGAAGAAGTCGAAGCGTTGGCCATCAAGCATTACGGCCCCCTTGCACCCTCCGATGGTATCACCCCGCGCGTTCGCCCAACAGAACCACCGCATCTTTCACCACGTCGATTGACGTACAGCGATGAGCGCGTCTCCAACCCCTACGTTATCCGCACATACCTTGCGCCAGAACGAAATACCGGCGCGCAATCCAAAGCCGCCGCCTTAACCGTGTTGGCAGAATTGCTGGGCGGCAGCGGTTTGACATCCGTTTTGGGTAAAGCGTTACAACTTGAAGACCCGATTTCGGTTTCAACCGGCGCGTTTTACAGCGCGACATCCCTCGATCCCGGCAGCTTTGGCTTGTACATCGTTCCGGCCCCAGACGTTTCGTTGCAAGACGCCGAAGACAAGATGGACGCCGTCCTTCAACAGTTTCTGATCGACGGGCCTGATGCCGCACAGATGGGGCGTATCAAAGCACAAATTCGGGCCTCCGAAATCTATGCGCTGGATGATCAGAACGGGCTGGCCCGCCGCTATGGGGCAGCACTTGCCATTGGATTAACTGTCGAAGATGTCGCCGATTGGCCCGATGAACTTGATGCGGTTACAGCCGATGATGTGATGGCCGCCGCCCGTGAGGTGCTAGATTTGAAAAACTCCGTTACCGGTTGGTTGATGAAGGAGGATGCCGAATGAAACACCTATTATCCCTGATTTTCATAGTTGCGTTCGGCCTGCCTGCCAACGCCACCGACATTCAAAAAGTCACCTCGAAGGGCGGCATAACCGCATGGTTGGTCGAAGAAACCAGCATCCCGATCGTCTCCATCGAAATCCTGTTCCGTGGTGGCGCAAGCATTGAACCAGACGACAAACAAGGGGCCACATACCTTATGACCGGCCTTCTCGAAGAAGGAGCAGGCCAATATGATGCAACCGGATTTCTCGAAGCGTCCGAGGCCCTCGCCGCACGGTTCAGTTTTGATGCCAGCCGCGATTTGGTCAGTGTCAGCGCCACCGTTTTGAAGGAAAATCTTGACCCTTCAATGGAACTACTGCGTATCGCCCTGACAGAACCACGCTTCGATGACGTTGCGTTTGAACGGGTCCGCGGGCAGGTGAATTCGAGCATTCGCAGGGCCGAAACCAATCCGCGATCCATCGCTGGAAGCCGGTTTCGCGCCCTCGCCTTCGGCGATCACCCCTATGCACGCGATCTAGAAGGAACCGTTGAAAGCATCGCAGCCCTTACCCCGCAAGACATGCGTGAAACCCATCAAGCCGCCCTTACACAAGACAAAATTATGGTTGGCGTTGTGGGCGACATCACACCCGAAGAACTGGCCGAACTGCTGGATACAGTATTCGCCGCTTTACCCCAATCGAGTGCCGGAACTGTTCCACTGACCTCGATCCAAACGGATGGTGGCGTTGAAATAATCGACTATCCATCCCCGCAATCCGTTACGGTTTTTGGCCAAGCCGGTATCATGCGCAATGACCCCGATTATATCGTAGCATATGTCATGAACCACATCCTCGGCACCGGTTTTACCTCGCGATTAAATCAAGAAATCCGTGAAAAACGTGGCCTGACCTACGGTGTCGGCAGCTTTTTAACGCCGTATGACCGCGCGGCGTTGTATATGGGGTCCATATCCAGCTCCAACGAAAACATCGCCGAGGCAATCAACCTGATCCGCGAGGAATGGGCAAAATTGGCGGACAAAGGCGTGACTCAAGCGGAACTGGAAGCCGCACAAAAGTATCTGACCGGATCTTATCCATTACGGTTCGACAGTAACGGCGCGATCGCGTCAATTCTTGCAGGTGTGCAATTCGCCAACTTACCCATTGATTACGTCGATACCCGCAACGATGCCGTGAATGCCGTTACGGTTGAGGACATCAACCGCGTCGCCGCACGCCTTGTGCAACCAGACAGCTTGCAGTTCGTAATAGTCGGCCAACCTGAGGGGGTCACCGCGGAATAGTTCGGGCTAATCGCCCCCTATAGCAAACTGCTTTCAAGCAAGTGTTTGGTGTAGGGGTGAGTCGTCCGCATTGCGCGCATGTCTTCGACCGTCAGTGTCTCGACGATCTCGCCCAGTTGCATCACTGCGATGTCCGAACATATGTGCCCGACAACCGCCAGATCGTGGCTAACCATCAGGTAGGTCAGCTTGTGCTCAGCGCGCAGGTCCGTCAGTAGGTTCAGGATTTCGGCCTGTACCGACACATCGAGTGCAGAGGTGGGTTCATCCAGCAACAGCACTTCAGGTTCAGGCGCCAGCGCCCGCGCAATAGCCACCCTTTGACGCTGCCCACCGGACAGTTGGTGCGGATAGCGGAACCGGAACGACGGGCCAAGGCCCACATCATCCAGCAGTTTTGCGATGCGGGTTTCGATGTCATCAAACCCATGCAACGACAGCGTTTCGCTTAGAACCTGATCCACCGAATGACGTGGATGAAGCGAGGCATACGGATCCTGAAACACCATCTGGACCTTGCGATAAAACGTGCGGGTACGCTTAGGGCCGAGGGTCTCGCCGCCAACCTCCATTTTGCCGTTCCATGTCAGGGCAAGCCCCATAATCGCACGTAAAATCGTCGATTTGCCCGACCCGCTTTCGCCGACAAGCCCAAAACTGCCGCCCTTGGGAACAGACAGATTCGCGCCCTTAACAGCATCGACCCGTTCGTCATGTTCGCCGAACCAGACGTTCAGGTTTTCGATCAGAATTTCATTCATGCGCTAACACTCGGTTCATTGGCCCATGCAGGGTCGCGTTGCAGGACTTGCAGCCGATCCGTTGGCGCATCAAGGCGCGGCAAGGAATTCAACAGGCCTTGGGTATAGGGGTGCTGCGCCTCATGCAGCTTATCCGCAGCGAGGGTTTCAACCACCCGCCCAGCATACATAATCAACACACGATCACAAAAACTGGAAACCAGATTAAGGTCGTGACTAATGAAAATCAGCCCCATACCCCGTTCCTTCACCAGCTTGTCCATAATCTCAAGCACCTGCATTTGCACGGACACATCGAGGGCGGAGGTTGGTTCGTCTGCAATCATGATTTTGGGGTCAGGGATCAACATCATGGCAATCATGATGCGTTGGCCCATACCGCCGGAAACCTCGTGCGGATACATGTTATAAACGCGTTCAGGGTCCCGGATGGCGACGGCCTCAAGCATCTCGATGGACTTGCGTTTAGCCTCGGACTTGGAAACTTTGGCGTGCAGGCGGTAGGCCTCGGAAATCTGTTGACCAACACGCATCACCGGATTCAACGAGAATTTCGGATCCTGCATAATCATCGAGATTTTCTTGCCGCGCACGGCGCGCATTTCCTTTTCGGTGCGGCTCATCAGGTCCACACCTTCAAGGTCCATCTTATCGGCGGTCACTATTCCGGGGGAACGGATCAGACGCAGGATGGCGCGCCCAGTCATAGATTTGCCCGAACCGCTTTCGCCCACAATGCCCAAGCGTTCTTGACCGAGCTTAAAGTTGATTCCGCGCACGGCGTCAAAAACGCCGGTACGTGTGGGGAATTTCACCCACAGGTTTTGAACGTCGAGAAGATTACTCATGATGTGCCATCCTTGGGGTCAAGCACATCGCGCAACCCGTCGCCCAGTAGGTTAAATGCCAGTGAAACGGTGAAAATCGCGAGGCCCGGCATGGTGGCGATCCACCAGTGATCCAGAATAAACCGTCGTCCCTCGGATATCATCGCGCCCCATTCCGGTGATGGTGGCTGTGCGCCAAGACCAAGGAAACCAAGGCCCGCAGCGGCGAGGATAATACCTGCCATATCAAGCGTAACCCGCACAACCAGCGACGAAATACACAGCGGCCAGATGTGTTTGATGATAATTCGCAGCGGTCCTGCACCTTGCAGTTTAACCGCATGGATGTAATCCGTATTACGAATCGTTAACGTTTCGGCCCGTGCAATCCTTGCATAGGCTGGCCAAGCTGTCAGTGAGATCGCCAGCACAGCGTTTTCAATGCCAGCGCCCAGCGCAGCCACGAAGGCTAGCGCCAAAACGAGACGCGGAAAGGCAAGGAAGATGTCGGTGATCCGCATCAAAATTGCATCGGTCCAACCACCGGTATATCCTGCGATCGTGCCGACAAACAGACCAACAACAGGCGCAAGGATGGTAACCAGCGTCACGATATAAAGCGTAATCCTGGAGCCGTAAATCAAACGACTTAGGATGTCGCGCCCCAAGCTATCCGAACCTAAAATATACCCTTCGGACAAGGGCGGTTGCAGGCGTGCGGCGAGGTCTTGAGTAAATGGATCATGTGGGGCCAGAATAGCTGCGAAGGCCGCAACCAGCACCAGAAAAACCAGAATGCCCAGACCAATCATGGCCATAGGGTTGCGCTTAAACGACAGCCACGCCTGATAGATCACCGTCGCTTTGGCATGCCTACGAGAGGTTGGAGTATCCGTCAGCAACCATTCACGAAGTCCGGGTTTTGGTAATGTGTCAGACACGCTCATTTCGCCCTCGGGTCAAAGAATTTATAAAGGAGGTCGGAGAAGATATTCAGCAACACAAACACCAGCCCCACAACCACAGTCCCACCCATAACGGCATTCATATCCGCAGACAGAAGCGAGGTGGTAATATAGGATCCGATACCGGGCCATGCGAAAATAATCTCGGTCAGGACCGAGCCTTCAAGAAGCCCGGCATAGCTAAGCGCGATCACGGTGATTAGCTGCACCTTGATGTTGCCGAACGCATGTTTCCAGATCACGCCCGCCTCGGACATACCTTTGACACGGGCGGTGATGATGTATTCGGAATTCAACTGTTCCAGCATAAAACTACGGGTCATGCGGCTGATATACGCCAGCGAATAGTACCCCAAAAGGCTTGCCGGCAGAATGATATGCGATATGGCGTTACGGAAAATCGTCCAATCCCGCGCCAGTGCGGAATCAATCAGGATCATACCAGTCACAGAAGGAATAATGTCTTCATAGAAAATATCCAGCCGCCCCGGTCCGCCGACCCAGCCAAGCTTGCCGTAAAGAACCATCAGCGCAATCAGGCCGATCCAGAATACGGGCATGGAATAACCGATCAAAGCCACAACGCGGGCAACTTGGTCGATCCACGACCCGCGCTTTACGGCCGCCAACACACCCAACGGAACGCCAATACTAACGCCGATAATGGTACCAAGAGTAGCCAGTTCCAATGTCGCGGGGAAGACACGCTTGATGTCGTCCGATACTGGAAAGCCGGTACGTAGCGATTTGCCGAAATCGCCTTGGATAATATCGGTGATATAATAGAAAAACTGAACGATCAGCGGTTTGTCCAACCCAAGGGCAACATAAGCAGCGTCGCGCATCTCTTGGCTGGCGCGTTCACCAACGATCGAAAGCACCGGATCAATGGGCATAACCCGTCCGATGAAAAACGTAACAAACAAAAGCCCGAGCATTGTGACCGCAATCGCAGTAACAGTTTTTACGGCTTTAACAGCGACTCGGTAAAAGGGCGACTTGCGCCGCCCTTTTATTATATCAGAGGCGAATGCCATTTATTTCGTCACCGTCCAATAGGAAACAGCCGTAATCGCGCCGCCAAGGCTTAGGCCCTGAACGTTTTCTGCACGACCGGTCTGTTCGATTTTCTGGAACATAACGGCGAATGGAGAAACCTGCTGATGCTCGCGCTGCAAGGCTTCGTACATCGCTGCACGAGTGTCGCGATCGTTTTCAACCACAGCAGCCAGCGTTGCTTCGCTCATTTCAGGGATATCCCAAGCGTTGCGCCATGCCAGAAGGCCAGTTGCGCCTGCCGCATCTGAATTATCAGGGTTGAAGGCAAATGTACCGGCATTGGTGTTTGGATCCGGATAATCCGGGCCCCATGCACCGACATAGATGTCGTGTTCACGCGCGCGGTATACACCAAGGATTTGTTTGCCTGTACCAACGGTGATGTTCACCTTGATGCCAGCTTGGCCAAACGTGTTCTGGATGGATTGGGCAATTTCAATCCGCTCCTGTGCTTCACGAACTACGATGCCTACTTCGAAGCCGTCAGGATACCCTGCTTCGGCCAACAATTCTGTGGCTTTTGCAATATTCAGCGAGAATGGCTTGTCAGCAATTTCGCCCAGATATGTACGCGGCAAGAAGGCCTGATGTATTGTATACTGACCATTCAAGAAGCTGTTCTGCATCCCTTCATAGTCGATCAGATACTTAAGCGCCTCGACAACTTTCGGGTTGGCGAGGATTTCGTTCTTCTGGTTCATCGAGATGTACATAAGGCGACCACGAAGCTCGCTGTCCACGGCAAGACCGTCAACACCGGTGATACCGGCAACATCTTCAGGGTTAAGATTACGGGCTACATCAATGTCGCCACGTTCCAACAGAAGGCGCTGTGTGGAGCTTTCCTGAATGTTACGAACCACAACACGTTCCATTGCAGGAGCGCCGCGGAAGAAATCAGGATTGGAGATCAGCGTAATCGACTCGTTTGGCTTCCAGCTGCTAAGGGTGTAAGCGCCCGAGCCAGCTGTATTTGTACGCAGCCATTCATTGCCCATGTCACCATCAACTTCGTTGGCCATAACAACTTTGGAATCAACGATACTGCCGATTGTCGAAGTTAAACAGTTCAGCACGAACGATGTCGCATAGCGCTGATCTGTTGTGATCGACAGCGTGTTGCCATCTGCCACAATCGTATCGCCAACATTTTCAGCGGTAAAGCCGAACTGTGTCAGGATGAACGAGGGTGTTTTGTTCAGAATAACCGCACGGCGAAGGCTGTATTCAGCGTCTTTTGCCGTTACAGGGTTGCCCGACTCAAACGTAACGCCTTCGCGCATTGTGAAAGTGATGGTTTTTCCATCTTCGGACACCGTCCAGCTTTCTGCTAGTGCAGGAATATATCCGCCAGTCAGATCGGCAGGGTCAAATCCAACCAGTTTGCTATAGATATTGCGGTTCACATCGGAACCGGCAAACTCAAACGATTGCGCGGGATCAAGTGTCGTAATGTCATCAATCCGGTTAGCTATAACCAGCATATTGTCTGGCGTCGCGGCCACCACGGGCAGCCCCGTCAGGCCTACAACCAGGCCCAGCGCCGCGCTGGTAGCAAAGTTTCTTACAGTTTTCATTTTATCTTCCTCTCATCTGTTGAAATATTGGCAGTTTCTTATTTTTTGCTCTCGCCCCAAGTAGTTGCCAAAACGCGAAGCCAGTTTTCACTGCACAGTTTCGCCATCAGCGTATCCGAATATCCGTGTGCGCGCATTGCATCTCTTAGTTTATTCAACCCCGCAACATCACCGATATCTTTCGGTATCATCGCACCATCAAAATCGGACCCCAATCCAACCCTGTCTTCGCCAAGGATTCCAATCAGGTGGTCCAGATGCCGCAACATAGTATCGAGCGGAACATCTTCATTCATTTGGCCATCTTCGCGCAAAAACGCCGCGGCGAAATTAAGACCAACCATACCATCACTTCGTGCAATGGCAACCAACTGCTTGTCTGTAAGGTTGCGCGCGTGTGGACAAATTGCGTGCGCATTCGAATGCGTAGCAACCAGCGGCGCATTGCTTAAATTGGCCACATCCCAAAATCCGGCTTCGTTCAAATGCGACAGGTCGATCAGTATCCCCATCTCGTTGCACCGCTTGACCAATGCTTTGCCGGCGTCAGTCAACCCACCGCCAGTATCTCCAGTCGATGGAAAGCGGAAAGGAACGCCGTGACCAAATATCGTTGGGCGGCTCCAAACCGGCCCAAGCGAGCGCAAGCCCGCCGCATAAAGCACATCGAGCGCATAAAAATCCGCGTCAATCGCCTCCGCCCCCTCCATGTGCATGATAGCAGCCATGCGACCTTGATCGAACGCAGAACGAATATCCGCAGTGGTTCGACAAATCTTGAGTGCGCCGATTTCTTCCATCTGTATCAGCAAGGCGGCTTGTTCCGACACAGCTGGCAAAGCCTTTTCCTGCAAAACCATCTCTGGCAGCGGAAGGTCGTATTCCGCCTGTGACATCTGCTCCAACTTGTCGTCGAGGTCGATATCAGAACTTACATAAATCGCGAAAAACCCACCGCCAAAGCCGCTTGCTTTCGCACGAGGTACATCAATATGGCCGTCCCGCCCTGTTACAAATCCCGAAACAGCAGGCCGTCCGCCACCTTGTGACAACCTTAGTAGAACGTCATTGTGACCATCAAAGATTATTGGATCATTACTATCTATCGGCCGGCTCCCCATAATGTCGGTCATTACAGACCTCGAATATCCGAAAATATTGTCTATTCCGAACTCCCAAGAAGCCTAACAAGAAAAAATGTGTATCACCTATAGCTATGTTTGTGCTAAAAAATCATTGAACCATGATAAAATGTAATAGGAAAAATGCCCCGAAAATCACATCACTCCCTACCTGAATATCAGACCCTTAGAGCGATGATGGAAAGCGACACCACGACGGCTGCGGCCCATCGGCTTGGCCTGTCGCAATCCGCAATCAGCCGCTCGTTATCCAGTCTGGAAAACCGAATTGGCAAGATGTTGTTCGTACGCTCCGCCGGTCGGTTGAAGCCAACCACCGCGGCTGTTGAGTTAAATGCGCGGCTCGACACGCTTTTTGAAGCTTTGGACCTTATCGATGGGCCTGCAGAATCTGGCCGCGAACACCTGCGCATTATTGCACCCCCGACATTCGCCAACCGGTTTCTAGCAGAGCATATTTCGACCTTCCTAAAAATCCACCCAGACTACTACCTTAGCTTTGAATTCGGCACTTCTGAAGATGTGGTTGAAGGTGTGTTTAGTGATCGTTTCGACCTCGGTGTTATTGGTGTTGAACCGACACGGGCTGGCACGAAGCTGGTCCCGTTCCGCCGCTCCACTGCTGTTGTTGCCATGCTGCCGGATCACCCATTGGCCGCATTCGACGAAATCGAACCAGCCGCTTTGCACGGATTCGACCTGATCGCGCAATCTTACCGGCAAGCGCGGCGCGCCCAGCTTGAAAAGCTGTTCCACGACTTCAATGTAAAACCCAGAATCGTAGCCGAGGCGACTTCGTCGGTTGCAGCCGCCGAACTGGTTTTGGCCGGGTTGGGCGTCGCGATAATCAACCCCTTCCCGATTTCCAGCCAATATCTTGGCAACCTAGTCCTGCGCCCGTTTCCTTCGGCCTTACCATATCAAAGCTACTTCATAGTCCCGGAAAACCGCCCCGTCGCCAGAGTCGCCCGCCACTTCATGCAACATATCCGCCTGAACACCCCGAAGGACACATTCTCCCATATTGTATGAGTCGTTCCCTAGAGGCTGGGCGATGTCCTACGCATTAATAGCGTATGCAAATCAGGCTACTGACTAACAGAATGCCTGATCATTTCGTTCAAACTATCAAGTTCCAAAGTGCTTAAAGTAGTGTTTCTGTAATATTTGGCAAAGTACCGTTCATTGCTGGGGTTCACACAGCCTGGTATCCCACGCCAGCTCAACTCCGAGATCATCCAGTCTTGAATCAAGCTGCGAGTGGCAGTTTCTGATCCCAAAAAGGCCTTAAAATCCATGTTATCAGAATACGTTTGAACCCCAGGGCACCCCTCGAACCATGGGCTTCCGAAAATCAAGGACGGTCGCCCAAGGATTGCGGCTTCAAGGGCTACGGTCCCTGTAATCGTTGCAATACACTTCGCCCCGAGGATTAAGTCCGCAGTGCTGGTTTGCATTGGAACAATGTGTAAATTTTGAATTTTCTTGGTAGCCTCGTAAAAAGCGGGGCTTCGACCAAGGTGGCCTTTTAATCTTGGCGTGAAAGTTGAAGGATGCTCCTTCACGACAATACTCATTTCTTTTGGAATAATTGAGCGAATATGCGCAAGTGTTCGCAATTGGTCGTGGAAGACACCTCCATCGGGATTGGTCGTGCGTTCCGGTTCGTAATGCAGAGGGAAATAGACATAATTGTTCGGAATGCTGGTCGTTACCACAGTATTCATCGCGGCCAAAAGCTCTCTTCGCCGCCTCAAGGCTATCCGCTTACGGCGCGACAGCAGCATTAAGCCATATGCCAGCTTTGTCAGCACAACCTTAAATCTTGCAAAATTTTGTTTTTCCGAATCTCGCATCTGTTGTATTTTCATATAGCGGGGTTCAAAATCATAGTTATCTGGATTGGCAAATCCGCCGAGATAGTTAGATACTACAGCATTAAAACTACTGGTAAAATCGGAATCCGCAAAAGGTTTCGGCGTTTGCAAAAATGGCCCGTTGATCTTTTGACGCAATGACATGATTGGCATCAATGACCACGCGGAGAATAAGTACACTGGCGTCCCGATGAATTTTGCGATTTCATAAAGTACATATCCGGATGCCGCGTGAGGGGCTTCTGAAAACAAAACAAAGTCTGGCTTCAGCGTCTCATATTTCGACAGCCCCCAAATAACGAGATCGTTGAAAAACACATCTCGATCCACGTTCCGAAAATTTTCATGCGGGTCGGCCCGATCCATTAACTTGATAGCCCGCTCCTTAATGCGGAAAAACTCTTCCGAGAACCAAAATTCAGGGTGGCTTCCCTCGTAGCACGCATCTGGAGCACGTCGAGATTTGGTGAAACCCTTGAATTTTACTATTTCAGCATTTGGAAACCGTTCCCGCACAACAGTATCATGTGTAGGATCCCCAAGCCAAAGTGAGGGCTCCGCGAAACCTTCTTCTGACAGCTTATCCGCTAGATCACACCATACTTTTCGGCCAGTGGGGAAATAAAAATATGTATGCATCTCAGTGTTTACGTCCAATTTTATGCCCCCAAAGTTGCGAGAAGTCGCCCCCACAAATCTGGGGTTAATATATTTCGGTTTATTAAGCAAAACTATTACGATAAATAAACTGAATAATTGCGGCGGTTGTTGCCGAACACCAAATGGATAATTCATATGCTTGAAAATTCGACAATTCTCATCACCGGTGGCACCGGCTCGTTTGGCAACACGTTTGTGCCAATGACGTTGGCTAAATATAACCCAAAGAAAATTATCATTTTTTCGCGTGATGAAATGAAGCAGTGGGAGATGGCAAAAAAGTTTCCAAACGATGATCGTGTACGGTTTTTTATTGGTGATGTCCGAGACAAAGATCGCCTATATCGCGCACTGGATGGTGTGGATTATGTCGTGCATGCGGCGGCCACAAAAATTGTGCCGACTGCCGAATACAACCCGTTTGAGTGCGTTAAAACCAACATTAACGGCGCGATGAACTTGATCGATGCTTGCATCGACAAAGGCATCAAGCGCGTAGTTGCCCTATCGACTGACAAAGCCAGCAGCCCGATTAATCTGTACGGAGCGACCAAACTGGCGTCCGACAAGTTGTTCGTGGCAGGAAACTCCTATGCTGGCGGCCACGACACCCGGTTTTCCGTGGTTCGCTACGGTAATGTTATGGGCTCGCGCGGGTCGGTGATTCCGTTTTTCATGTCGATAAAAGGTAAAGGCGTGCTGCCGATCACGGACGACAGAATGACCCGCTTTATGATTACATTGGAAGAAGGGGTTGATCTTGTCTGGCATGCCTTCGACGATATGGAAGGCGGGGAAATTTATGTTAAAAAAATCCCGTCGATGAAAGTTACAGATTTAGCCCACGCCATTTCCCCGGAGTCAAAGCAAGAAATCGTCGGTATCCGTCCGGGTGAAAAATTGCACGAGCAAATGATCGGCGAAGAGGATGCCGCCTTCACTTACGAATACCCCGAACACTACAAAATTCTGCCGTCCATTAACAATTGGGGCACATCCAAAGAACGCATCAAAGACGGCAAACGCGTGCCCGACGGGTTTTATTACACCAGCGACAATAATCCAGAATGGATGAGCATTGACGAATTAAACACATGGATCGACGCAAACGCAGATAGCATCGGAAAATTTTAACCATGATCCCTTACGGCCGTCAGGAAATCACGCAAAAGGATGTCGATGCTGTTATCGAGGTTTTGCAGTCGGATTTCTTGACGCAAGGCCCGAAGGTTCCGGAATTTGAACAGACGTTGGCCACGTACTGCGGCGTGCAACATGCAGTTGCGGTCAATAGTGCGACATCAGCCCTACATATCGCCTGTTTGTCGCTTGGCCTTGAAAAAGGCGATTGGCTGTGGACCACTCCGGTTACTTTCGTGGCCACATCAAATTGCGCGCTTTATTGTGGTGCAAAAGTCGATTTCGTCGATATTGACCCGCTTACTTACAACCTGTGCCCAACGCAGTTGGAGCGAAAATTGGTCAAGGCTGAAGCGGATGGAACGTTGCCCAAAATCGTCGTGCCCGTCCACTTGTGTGGCGAGCCTTGCGATATGGCCGCCATTCACGTGCTCTCTAAACGGTTTGGGTTCAAAGTTATCGAAGACGCCTCCCACGCCGTTGGCGGCAGTTATAAGAATCGAAAAATCGGGAGTTGTCAGTATAGCGATATTACCGTTTTCAGCTTCCATCCTGTGAAAATCATAACCACCGCCGAGGGTGGATTGGCGTTAACAAACGACTCCGATTTGGCTAACCGAATGCAGCTTTTTCGCAGCCACGGGATCACGCGCGACCCGTCGCAGATGACCCGCAACGCCGACGGTGGCTGGTACTACCAGCAGATCGAACTGGGGTACAACTACCGCATGACGGAGCTACAAGCGGCCCTTGGGATAAGCCAGTTTGACCGCCTCGACCAGTTTGTGACAAGGCGCCACCAGATTGCGGATCGTTATGATAGGTTGCTAGACGGGCTGCCAGTTACAACACCCGTGCGCAGCCCCGATGGGTATTCTGGGTTGCACCTTTATGTGATCCGGTTGCGTCTTGATCGAATTTCCGTAACCCACGCACAGGTTTTTGACAGGTTGCGCACAGCGGGAATCGGGGTAAACCTGCACTATATTCCGGTACACACCCAGCCATATTATCAAGCAATGGGTTTTAAGATCGGGGATTTTCCCGCCGCCGAGAAATATTATTCCGTAGCTATAAGCCTACCGATGTATCCTAACCTTGATGAGGCGCAGCAAGATGAAGTCGTTGCCGCTTTGGCACAGGCGCTGTCGGTATGAAAATCGCCATCATCCCCGCACGTGGCGGCAGCAAGCGCATCCCGAAGAAGAATATCAAAATGTTTTGTGGCAAGCCAATGATTGCGTGGTCCATCGAAGCGGCCCTCATAAGTGGATGTTTTGATCGTGTAATCGTTTCGACTGATGACCAGAAAATCGCCGACGTTGCCTTGCAATTCGGTGCCGAAGTCCCGTTCCTGCGCCCGCGCGACCTGTCAGACGACCACACAGGCACCACACCCGTCATTCGCCATGCAACTGAATGGGTCGCGAAAAACGGAACGCCAGCCACATATGTTTGTTGCATATACGCGACCGCACCGTTCATCCGGCCCACCGATATACAAGACGGGCTTGCAGCCCTAAAAACTGCGGCCTGCGATTACGCGTTCAGCGTCACCAGCTATGCGTTCCCAATCCAGCGCGCCGTGAAAATCACCGCCGAAAACCGTGTTGAAATGTTCGAACCGGATCAATTCCAGACACGCTCGCAAGATTTGGAAGAGGCGTATCATGATGCCGCCCAATTCTATTGGGGCACAGCAGACGCTTGGCTGGCCGAGCGCCCGATATTTGGCGCGAAATCCATCCCCGTCATCCTTCCACGCCACCGCGTTCAGGATATCGACACGCTAGAAGACTGGATTGCCGCGGAATTTATGTTCAAAGCAATGGACGCACCAAAATGAAACGGGTCGCCTTTCGCGCAGACGCTTCGCTAAAAATTGGCACAGGCCACGTTATGCGCGGCCTAACACTGGCGCATGCGTTGCGAAATGAAGGGATGGAATGCACGTTTATCTGTCGCGCCCACGACGCAAATCTGATTGACTATATTGCCCAACAAGGGTTCAGCACGAAAACACTGCCAATGGGAACCACGACCGACGATACATCATATTCGGATTGGTTAGGGGCCACTTGGCAGTCAGATGCCCGTCAGACCCGTGAAGCCCTGAACGGAGCAAATCCGGATTGGCTGATCGTAGATCATTACGCCCTTGATGACAGGTGGGAGCAGGCAATGCGCCCTCATTGCAACCAGCTTATGGTTATTGATGACCTCGCCGATCGCCCACATGATTGTGACCTGCTGCTGGATCAAAATCTGGGCCGTACCGCAGCCGATTATGACGGCCTGCTGAACACTGGTTGCAAACGTCTGATTGGCCCGCGCTTTGCGCTGCTTCGTCCGGAATTCGCACGCCTTAGGCAAGAAAGCCTTGAGCGGCGGCACGAACCGCGCCTGAAAGAATTGCTAATTTCTATGGGCGGCGTCGATCAACATAACGCAACGGGCGAAGTATTAGAGGCCCTTAAAGGCTGCAATCTGCCCGATGATTTGCATATAACGGTGGTCATGGGGCCACATGCACCGTGGCTGGCATCCGTTCAACACCAAGCCACAACAATGGCATGGCCAACCGACGTCAGAACAAACGTCAAAGATATGGCGCAACTGATGACAAACAGCGATCTAGCGATTGGTGCCGCGGGCAGTACATCTTGGGAACGGTGCTGTTTGGGGTTGCCTTCATTAATTCTAGTATTGGCTGATAATCAGACAAAAATAGCGAATTCTCTTCACGAATATGGTGCCGCAATCTTGGTAAGGTTTATATCTGATATTAGCGAAGTTTTTCCCCAAGAAGCGACAATGGCGCAGATTAGCCAATCCGCCAGAAAGCTGGTAGATGGTGATGGCGTCAACCAAGTTGTGAAAACGATGCTGGGAGCAAGCGCATGAAAATAACCGTACTTTGCAGCTCGAAAAATCACCCTGTGAACGCGTATCTTGAAAAATGGATTCGCAATATGGATCCCGAAAATTCCGTTGACCTCATTCGATCAAAAAATGACTTAACCAGCGGGAATATTTTGTTTCTAATATCGAGTGAAGAAATTGTTAGCCTAGAAGATCGCAACCGTTACAATAAAACTTTAGTCATTCACGCAAGTGATTTGCCGCTAGGTAGAGGTTGGAGCCCGCACATATGGCAAATACTTGAGGGAGCATCGAGCATTACTGTTTCATTACTTGAAGCAGAAGATCTCGTCGATAGTGGTGATATTTGGAAGAAGGTAGTTGTACAAATTCCTTCAAGCGCTTTATGGAACGAAATTAATGACATAATTTTTGAAGCTGAATTGGAATTGATGGATTTTGCGATTCAGCAATTCGATTTAGTAGTTCCCCGCCCTCAAGATGCCACTAAAACCCCTACGTATTTCCGTCGCCGTGTTCCTGAAGATAGTGAGTTAGATGTTAAAAGGTCTATTGAAGATCAGTTTGACCAAATTAGAGTGTGCGATCCAGACAGGTTCCCAGCTTTTTTTGACCTGCACGGCGAACGTTATTTAATTCGATTGGAAAAAAAGAAATGACAAAAACCTTTGAAATAACAGGCCACCCAATCGGCCCCGCGCACCCCCCTTATGTCATTGCCGAAATATCCGCCAATCATAACGGTAAAATCGAAAATGCTATCGCTTTGATTGATGCGGCCAAAGCCGCAGGGGCAAGTGCGGTGAAGCTTCAGACCTACCGCCCCGACACCATCACGCTTGATTGTGATGATAAAGAATTCAAAATTTCCGGTGGCCTATGGGATGGGCGCACGCTTTACGAATTGTATCAAGAGGCCCATATGCCTTGGGAATGGCACGCGCCATTATTCGAGCATGCCCGCGAGGCTGGTATCACGATCTTCAGCTCTCCGTTCGATCCGACCGCGATTGATCTTTTGGAAGACCTGAACGCCCCTGCCTACAAAATCGCCTCGTTCGAGGCTGTCGATCTTCCGTTGATACGCTACGCTGCCAGCACCGGAAAACCCTTGATTATATCGACAGGCTTGGCCGACGCCGACGAAATTGCCGAAGCTATCGAAGCCGCACGCGAAGGCGGCTGCAAGGAACTGGCAATCCTGCACTGCGTCAGCGGTTACCCCGCACCAGCCGAAGATTACAACCTCCGGACAATCCCTGACATGATCGCGCGTTTCGGGCTGGTCACAGGCCTGTCCGATCACACGCTCGACAACACAACCGCCATCACCAGCGTGGCCCTTGGATCTTCCATCATCGAAAAGCACTTCACCCTCGATCGCACAGGCGGTGGCCCCGATGATAGTTTCAGTCTGGAACCAACAGAAATGGCTGCCCTTTGCCGCGATGCATATACCGCGTGGTCCGCACTCGGCAGCGTTGACTATGGGCGCAAGGCCTCCGAACAAGGAAACATCCAGTTTCGCCGCTCGTTGTATTTCGTCAAAGACCTTAAAGCTGGCGAGGTTATTACGGCCGATGCGATCAGAAGCGTGCGGCCCGGATACGGCGCAGCACCCAAATACCTTGATCGTGTGATCGGGCGGCAGGTGGCAAGCGACACGCCTGCGAATTCACCCGTTCTTCTTGACAAACTGTTGTAATAAAAATGAAAACAGCGTTCCCCTCTAAGACCATGCGCATTGCGCTGGTGGTATATTCATGGCTAATGGCGATGTTATTACCCGTGGTAATCCTGTATATTTACCGCCGCGCGCGAAAAGACAAACGGTACAGCGATCACTTGGGGGAACGCTTCGGAAACTATCCCGCATCCGCAAAAAATGCCGTTTGGATACACGCCGTATCTCTTGGCGAAATGCGCGCCGCCGCCCCCCTTATCCGGGCGTTGATAGACAAGGGTGAGATAATCGTCACCACGCATTTCACGCCCGCAGGCCGGGCAGCCGCACAAACTATGTTTGCCGACGAGTATAAATCTGGCAAGCTTTTCCCCGTCTATGTGCCGCTGGAATTCAACTGGGCATATAAGCGGTTTTTCAAGGCGTTTTCCCCGAAGTACGGCTTGGTAATGGAGGTCGAAATATGGCCACGCATGATCGCCAGTGCGCGGCGGTATAAAATTCCGTTATTTTTATGTAATGGCCACTACACACAACGAAGTTTCGAGCGGGACCAACGATGGTTTCAGTTACGCAGACACCTCGCAACAGGCTTTACTGGGCTGTTAATCAAGTCCGCGCCGGATGCAGAACGCTTCAAGGCGCTCGGCGCGCCGAACGTAATTGTCACCGGAGAATTGCGCTTTGACCAAAATATTCCCGAACACTTGACCACCACCGCTGCGAACCTGTTACTTTCACAGCAACAAGCCCTTCACGGCAGAACAATCATCACGATTGCCAGCGCCGTTGAAGGTGAAGATGCCAAGTATATAGAGGCCATCCACCGCATTCGAAAGGTATTTGCCGACCGCCAAGACGCGCCGCCGCTGTTTGTTTACGTGCCGCGCGCGCCAGAAAGGTTTGATCGGGTTGCCACTCTCATACAACAAGAAAATTTAGTCGTCCAAAAGCGGTCCATGATATTGGATAACAACCTAGCCGATCACCCGGACGCGGATTTATCCGGCGTCGATGTCCTACTTGGCGATTCACTCGGAGAGATGTATTTCTATTTGGCTCTCGCGAACTTGGTCATCGTCGGCGGTAGCTTTATCCCCTCCGGCGCACATAACGTGATCGAACCGCTGGCCCTGAAAAAGACAGTCCTCGTTGGCCCCTTCATTTGGACAATTGCCCATACCGCCGAAACAGCGATTGAGGCAAAGGCCTTGATAAAGGTAGAAACTATAGCAGAGCTAAGCAAAATGGTTGCGGCGATAACTGCACAGGGAGAACAAGCAAATCAACATGCCGAAGCGTTTTATAACGACCACAAAGGGGCTGTTGCACGAACGCTTGTAGCAATCGATGAAATCATTAGGTAGGTTTCGAGGGCGGACACATTAGTCACACATTAATATCAAGACCGCCCGATTACATGACTTGCCACACGTATAAACGTGCAGGTGCTTCAAGCTTTGGTAGCGACGCAAAATGGATTAACATCAAGATATGATTAAAATCCCTAGGAATATTAGCATTGCGCCAGTCGCATTTCGCGTCACAGGGTTAGCCTCAAAATTCGTTTTCTTCATGGTTTGCGCAGCTTACTTGACAGTGTCTGACATCGCACTGTTTGCCTTGGTCAGCAGCCTCGTTTACTTCGCTGTATTCCTGTTTGGCTTGGAGTACCACACGCACACATCACGTGAAATTTCCGACGGTGACAATAAAACTCTGAAAACTGCAATTTTTAGACATGGTTTTCTGGCTCTCGGTACTTTGGCCCCTCTAATACTGGTTTTGGCCTTAGTTCCTGGATTTTGGGCATCCCGCCCTATCTTTATCAGCATAATGATCTGCGCCCTGATCGTAACTGAACAATTATCGGCTGAAGCAACGCGAATACTGAACGCAAAGCGAAGGTATTTGCACGCGAGTATTGCGTTGTTCCTTCGCGCCGGTGCTTGGACAATATTTACTACAATTTCTTTTTTCCTGTTCAGCAACACCCGAAATATAGAATTTGTCCTGATCACATGGTTATTTGGAAATATTGCGGCAACCATATTTGCATCATCAAAGCTCGCTTCAATCATTAAAGCCGAGCCAAACAGTCGGAAAGCGTTACCCCCCTTTTATCTGGGTCTTCGTGCCGCAAGCCCATTCCTGATCGGAGCAATCTCGTTCAGGGGCCTCAACATTCTGGATCGGTTTTTATTGTCCTCTTTCTGGGAAGACGCCGCATTGGCCGCTTATGCGATTTTCTATAGCATGTCTGTATCAATCTTGGTCTTGGCTGACGCAATGCTAATAGTTCCGGCACAAGCAAACGCCGTTTTTGCCGCCCGAAAAGGCGAATTTGAGAAACTCAAAACAATTGTCATACGCTTGAGTTGGCAAGTCCTTATTTTAACGTCAATATTAGGCGTATTAATAATAATTGTTGGCCGTATTTTTGTAATAACCCTTGGAAAACCTGAATATATTGACAATTTTACCCTGTTGCCAATCATTGTTATGGCCCAAGTGTTTTTCACTTTATCCATTCCGCCGCACGTATATTTATATAGTCTTGCGATGGATAAAAAAATACTGCTATCAAACTTAAGCGCACTTCCGGTTTTCTTGCTCGTTGAGTGGGCAACGTTCGGCTTAGGCCCTGTTTCAATAGCAATATCTTTGGCGTGTGCATTTTTCAGTATTATGGCATTGAAAATTATGTACTCAGTTCGAGAGTGGAGTATCAAATGACTAGCAATGCAACGATTTGCTTTGTGGCAAACTTTGACAAAACACCTTTGTTCAGCGAGGTTGCTCAGCATCTGCAAACCCGTTACGGCTACAAAGTTCTATTCATCGCAACGAACGAAAGCGATTTAGAATATTTGCTTACAAAATGGCCGGAAAATTGCGTTCTAGATGCAACATACGGGAATATTTTTAATTTCAAACGTAGTGGGATCGATCTAAAGTACAACGAATTGCTGTATGGTGATCGAGTGTTTAGGCACGATTTTTCTGGAGGGTTGGATTATCTCGAAAGACTAGCAGCCGCTGTATCTATATTTATTGGAACACACGATATTCGTCACTTTTTTGGCGAATACACATGGGCCCATGAAATGCTGATTGCGCGAGTCGCAAAAAACCTTTCACCAAGTGTTCCGTATTCAATGCCTCATACAATTCGGTTGCCGATTGGGCGATTCAGTTTCTTTTCTGACGAATTCCAATCTTCACTTCCTGAGGCCCCTCTTTCCAGCGACGATATCATGGATGGAATCCAAGTTTCTGCACCAGACTATTTTCATCAGAACAATAGGCGTTTGGAAGCCTCCAGAACACTAAAACACCGGGCAAGCAGGGTGATGAAATTTCTTCGTGGCCTAAATAAGCGCAGCGCAAACCCGACTTCGGTCAAATCAAAGTTTGTAAGTTTAAGGCTCAATGCCGTCGCTGAGCTAAACAAGGAAATCTTTAAATTTGTTAAAACCGAAAAAGAAATTCCCGACGGCCCGTTTGTTTTTGTTTCCCTTCATAAACAGCCGGAAGCATCGATTGATAATTGCGGACGGTATTACGAAGACCAGTATAAAAATATTGTAAATATTTGGAGGTGTCTTCCGCAAAACTGGAAACTTGTTGTAAAGGATCATCCAAATGCAATCGGAGATCGAGGCCCCGTGTTCTTTCTAAAGCTCAAGAAATTTACAAATATCATTATTGCTGATCCAAAATCCCCGTCACTCAACTATATCAAGAATGCAAATGCTACGTTCACAGTGTCCGGTACAACAGCATTTGAGGCCGCGCTGCTGGGCAAGCCAGCCCTAACCTTTGCACCTTGTTTCTTTAATATTTTCCCAACATGCCGCCGCATTACATTGGATGATTTAAGATACTGCGATTACCTTCCAAGTCTATTTCCAAGTTACGATCAGGATAAGCAAACTGCGGCGATAAATTATGTGTATGCCCATAGCGCTCCTGGTACCGTGTCAGACACCGCTTCTGACCCAAACGTGACTGAACCTGAAAACATCACGGCTCTTTCAAAAGGATTTAACCAGTATATTCGCAACCAAACGTGATTGAAATAAAGAAGCTCTGCACACCATATCTTAATCGCAAGGGGTCTACAAATTCCGGAACTATTCATAGCAAATCTGGGAAGTTACCCGTCGCCTTAGAGCGTAAACGATGTTCGCGGCCGCTCACGGCATCGTTCAATTGTCTTTTCACGGCCAACACCTCGGAACACCACTAGAATACCTGGAATCAGACGTTGAAGCACTGGTCGAAGCCCTAACCATAGGTCTTCATCTGGTCACTACATCAACTTAGTTCGGGCTCCTTTTGCCGTCATCAATTTTACCAGTACCAAAAATCACCAACAAAGTGTAACAAGCATCCATGTTCATTTTCGTGATCCTCTTTCTTCTCGTCGCAAGTGCGTTTGGTTTTCGATACTGGTCGAAACGGCAGGCCCGCAAGAAGCTTCTTTCAACACCGCTATCCGATCAACAGCGCACAATCGTAATGGAGCAGGTCCCTCTAATTCAGAAACTTCCCTCTGAACTGCGAGAGAAGCTCGAGGGCAAGATTAATGCTTTTCTGCACCAAGTCGAATTTATCGGGCGCGGCGGACTAGAAACAACCGAGGAAATGCGGCTTTCGATTGCTGCACAAGCCTGCCTTCTCGTCGTCAACAACGACAAGTGGTACAAGAACCTTCGCACGATCCTCATCTATCCAGCTGCCTTCAAATCGATAAATAGAGCGCACAATGGCTACGTTGTAATAGAACGCGAAACGGTGCGTACAGGCGAGAGTTGGTCGAGAGGCCCAGTTATTCTTTCTTGGGCACATAGCCACCAAGGCGCCATCAATGACAAGGACGGCCATAATGTCGTGTTGCACGAATTTGCTCACCAGATCGATGATCTGTCTGGTTATACCGACGGCGCCCCCACCCTTAACAAAGGCCAGAGCTTCGCTGACTGGGAACGCGTGTTCATCAAGGCCTACAAACGCCACGTTCGAAACGTCGAACAGAGACGCAAAACCGTAATTGATCCTTACGGCGCGGAAGGGCATCAAGAGTTTTTTGCAGTGTCAGTTGAAGTGTTCTTTGAAAAACCGGGGATACTTAAGCGCGAGGAACCGGCAGTTTACGAACAATTGTCCGAGCTTTTTCAACTGGACCCTATGACTTGGCGGTAGCTTCGAGTTGCCAGGAAAAGATGGGACGGAGTAATCGAATAAATAACACCACCATTTCTGGTGACCCGACGGTGACCCGAGACTGCATGCAAAACGGTGACAACGTATCTGAGAGATAACGGATTACCGCGTAACCCATTCTGGACCTGTCGCGGAATTGTGCCGCTCCTTTAACCGCGTATTATACGCAAAAGGAGAAACGAAATGGCATCACAATATACGACAGAATTCAGGCAGGAAGCGGTGCGCGTAGCACTGACGAGTGGATTGAATCGCAAGTAAGTAGCTTCGACTTTGGCGTTGGGTTTTCGACGTTGAGCCGCTGGATACAATTGGAGCGTCAAACACTGCCGGAGCCGACCGCCCAGAGCGACCTTGAGGCCGAAGTTACCCGGCTTCGCAAAGAGAACCGGCTTTTTCGTGAGGAGAGGGAGGTGCTAAAGAAGGCAACAATATTCTTCGCGGGTCAAAAGCCATGAGGTTTAGGTTCGTTCGCTGCCCGGCAGGGTATTGCGCAGCAATGCACGAGAGGGGAAGAAAATCGAGGGACCGTTCCAACCGAGCGACTGTGCCGGATCATGAATGTTAGTTCACGCGGCTACCGCGCTTTTCGATCCCGCCCGATCAGTCAGAGCCAGCGTAAGGATATGGTATTACTGGCACATATTAGAGAACAGCATCGCCTGTTCTTGGGTAGTTATGGTCGCCCAAGAATGACGGAGGAATTGAAAGAGCTGGGCTTTGACGTTGGTCACCGCCGTGTTGGCCGTTTGATGCGCCAGAACAACATATCCGTGATCAGAACCCGTAAGCATAAGGTAACGACGGACAGCAACCACAAGTTCAACATTGCACCCAACCTGCTGAATCGTGATTTTTATGCGAACCGGCCCAACCAGAAATGGGTTGTTGATATTAGCTATATCTGGACCCAGGAGCCGCGATCCCAGATAAGATTGATATCAGGTCGCCTGCCGATCTGGGAATTGGTGAAGAGGATAAGCTGATAGCACTGCTTAACCTTGGTGACGACCCAGACAACCCGCGCACATCGGAAAACCCCAAGCACAAATCACGCAGCGAATCCGTGTTTGCAGCAGCATGTGCGTTGGCACGGTGTAATCATAGTCCGGAAGATATCGCGGGCATCTTGTTGAATAATTTACTTGGTATTTCCGAGTCAATTCTGGAGAAGTCCAATTCCATCGCCTACGCATATCGCCAGGCCGAAAATGCTGTCGCGTTAACCACCGACGATTGGCCCGATGTTACGCGGGACGGCTACCCCATGAAAACTATGCGCAACGCCAAATACGGGTTGATACGCATGGAAATCCGATTCGAAAATGACTTATTCCACAACCGTAAGCGCATGGGCGGTCATCTGCTTCAATCGTTTCAAGGCGATATCACGGATGACGGGGCTGCAATGCTCAGAGACGCGTTTATTGAACGTTTTGATTTCGATGTTGGCAAATATAATATTCTGGATGCTGTTCAGGTTCTTTGCGTTGGAATCGAACCCTCGACCTCTTGCATGCCATGGGGTAAATCCATTTGTAAGGCCAGTGAAATAAACTGACACATCTCATGCTCAATCTGACTGGACCTGTCGCCCGGGGGACAAGTTCCCCTGGGCGGTGGTTTGTTATCCGGGCTCTGTGCTCGACTTTGTGAACCGCTTCTTGCTCCAAACATAGACTGATAGCCCGGCTGCAGTTCCGGCACCGACAAAAACGCATGCCATCCCGCAACCCGAACCACAAGCGCCGCCGGCACAAGGAGAGGTTGCCACCTTTCCGAACACCGAGTTTCCGACCATCACCCCGGCTGCACCGGTTCCGGTTGCTATTTCCGTGGCTTTGCCTTTGATCAGGTCTCCTATATGATTACCCATTCGTTACCTCCTTTATCGCACCAGTAGTGCTTTTCTCTGGGATTACAGGAAGCGCTTTAGAGAACCCGCTTTCCCCCGTTCCAAAACTTAATGCCGCAGATGGGCAGCCTGCGATACATTGGCGGCATGTCAAGCAGGTGTGGATATTATACTTCAGATGCTCATCGGTCAGGCGCAATGAACTCATCGGGCAATTCTCGACACAATGGCCGCATGATGTGCATTTTGAAGCATCAAGGCGCAGTTTCCCAGTAAAGGGCAGGCGCGATGCAACACTGTGAATCGCATTTTGGTAAGCACCAACCGGGCACAGGAAGCTGCAGTAGCCACGCCCGCCTTTGGTGAAAAGACCAAAAACAATCAGCCACAAGAAACCGGTGATAATCGCAGGCGAACCCAGAATCCCAGCCTCGGTGATGATATTGCCATTCGCGATTTTTTCCAGAAAAGAGTAGCCGCAGAATGCACAGGCAATACTTCCGCCCAAAAATGGGGATATCACAAAACCGACTAGAAAACCGTAACGAATTCCGGCCGGATTAATGTATGCAGCCCAGTCTACCTTGAACCTGTCTGGAATTGGGCGGCTAAGATATTCAGTTACTGCGCCTGTGGGGCAGACCCGGCCACAGAAATAGGGACCGATAGCCACGGCCAATCCTGTCAGGATCAGAATGCTTAGCCCCCTTGTTGTCCAGAAATCCAGATCCCCCTGAATGATCTTCTGAATGGGGATTCGCAGGCAAGTATCATGGATTGCATCGGCACCTTTCTGTCCCGTAATCTGCCCCAAAAGGCGGGCAAAAAGCGCGAATGGTGCGTAAAAAAGGATGAACCCAATCGTATAACCGACGGCTCGATTATAAAGAAACGCCCTCGCGCGTTCTCGTGCCCGCTTTGTGATTTTCTTCGGGTTACCCGGTGAAGTTTTGGCATTGGCCATAAAATTTTCCTTTCTCCACAGAGGGTTCCTCTGTGTATTTTTAGAGTATTCTGCGGGGTGTCTTTATGTATCGCCCCAAAATATGCTGATCGGGACCGTTGCCATAATCGTATGGTCGGTCGCATGCGTAACAAGCATTTGCCCATTAATCACGGCCTCTTGCTCCCTGAATTCCGGAGGTAAATGAATGTAGACATCAAACCTCCATTTTGCGCCGGGCCTAACAACTTTTAGCTGTGTTTCCGGGTCGAAAACTTCTCCGCCGGATTTGATAGTCAGAGTTCCCGGAATGCCGTCGAAAGCGATCATTAGAGGGAGAGGGACGTCGCCCGTGTTCACTATTGAGCGAGACCTTAGCCGGATGCTGTCCGGCTGTAGAATCTGCTTGGGAAGGCCGTGGCCGGACATGTTGATGACAACCGGCTTAACCTCACCCCCAGGTAGTGTGAACTTGAAGTTGGTGCGTTCATAGGCGCGCACGGCGGTTTTATAATACCCTAGGCCAACAGCCCCCCCCGCACCAATTGAAAGAAGTAGGGCAAACGCACCGACGGCAAGCAGATTGCCTTTGGTTGGTTTCTTAAGTTTCATAATTTGCTCCCATCAATCACATCACGCAGCCGCGCAAGACACGGAAACCGCCAAGTAATTGAATAGTTTGATTTATGGATGAATGGTGAGAGCTAGGCGGCGGGAGGTGCGCGCGCTCCGTGGGCATCTGTCAGATGCGGGGAGTGAAACGTATTTAAAGAGGAAAGGGGGGGCTTAATGAATCGGACCGGCGACTGGAGCCGTTCGGCCGTACGCACAGTGATCAGCGTATTAATAACAATCGTCTTGGCAAGGCAGATAACAGATTCTGTGGAATCTTCGGGGATATCTTCATCATCGGGAATTTCGGCACCCGTTGCAATATCAATGGTTTTTGTACCAAAGGCCGTGCAAATGACAAGCAGCCCCGCGAGGTTTTTTCCACTATTCGTATGTGGGATTGTTTGGGCAAGCGGAATGAGGGTTTGAAAAAGAAACCCAAACAGTGCTAGCGCTACCAAACCTTTTTTCAGCATATTTGATCAACCCATTGATGCCCTGGCCGCCCATGCCAAAACCCGTTGGATAATGGAGCCGGAATACCCAGCGTGGCTAGTTTCTCACTGGATTCCTTTACAGAAGCCGTAGTATCAAGCGCCTCTCGAAAGATTTTTGCTACTGCCACCATGTCCTGTGTATGGGGGGCCAAGCGGAAATGCGTGACTCCCATATTTTTCATATCATCCAATTCACCCAGCAGATTCAGGTACGTATGAGAGAGTGTCTGAATTCCGTTGATGGTTAGAAACTCTTCTTTTTCCAACGTATTCAGGGGCATTCCGTCGAAGTCCTCTTCGCACACAAACTGGCAGTTGTCTTTGATGCGGCCATGCGCGCGGGCATGGTAACAGCGGGCAGACAGCGCGAGTGAAACGCGGCCAAACACCTGCACTTCGATCGTTACGCCCAACTCTTTGGCGCGGGCGGCAAGAATCGCGATGGAATTGTGCGGCAGCTCTGGTGGAAGGCTAAAATGCGTAGCACCTTTCCCCACCAAATAAGCCATAGTATCCTCATTGTAGACATTCATCAGTGAGCCAATACGGTATGGTTTTTTCTCCAGATGCCAGAGCGCCGAGCTATCGTTGACCTCCAGCTCATAATCTTCGAGGTCGCAAAACCTGGCAATCATGTTACGCTCACGCTTCAACATCACCTCGGCCAAGGTTGAGAAAACTACAGTCTTGCCGGCACGGGTCAAACGCTCCGCCACCTCACCGTAGTGTTTTTCAAAAAACGGGGTGCGCTTTGAACAGATAACCTCCCCCAGATAGACGACATCTATCGGCGCCTCGTCTGCGATGCGGGCGTAAAAATCCAGTTTCTGCTCAGCGCTCCAATGGAACAGGATTGGCGCTATGGTGAGTTGGGTTTTCATCATTACCGCCACGTCTTGCTTTTGAATGCGCCTTGGGTTTCCTTTTGGCCTTCGGTCAAGGCCAGGAGATCGGAAATTTGCGGGTTGCGCCCATCCATAATGCTATCAACGGCCTTACGATAGGCAGTCACCACAGATTTTACATAAGCGCGTGATCGCTGCCGGCCCTCGATCTTCAGGGCGGTCACACCTGCGGCCATAAGATCAGGCAGCAGAGAGGACAGGTTCAAACTGATGGGTTCCTCAAAGGCGTAATACGCACCGTCATGCGCGGGGGTCAGATACCGCCCCTTGCAAATCGTCGGATATCCGGCATTTTCATCGCAGGAAAAACAATCAATGGTGAAATCACCAAGTTTAGTCGAGAGGTTTCCGACGTCGTCTTTGACATACTGAACCTGCGCGGCGGGTGAGCAGACGCCGTCCATGTTAGTGGATAGGCCGGTGATATAGTTTGTCAGGCTACACCGCCCCTCAACCATCAGACCATGATTGCCAAAGATAAATGTTTCGATTTCACAAGGGATTTCGCTCGCCATCGTTTTAATCTCGGAAACGGTCATAATCCTCGGAAGCACCACACGTTTTACGTTGAACTCCCGACAATAGAATTTGATCGCCTCCGGCGTAGAGGCCGCCGCCTGAACTGACAGATGCAACCGGATATCGGGGTGGTTTTTGTGAATGTAAGCTGCAACACCAATGTCGGCGACGATAAACGCATCAATCCCCAGTCGCGCACCGGTGTCTACCGCCTCTTTCCACAGGTTAACCTTTCCGGCGGGCGGAAAGGTGTTCACAGCCAGCAGAACCTTGGTTCCCCCAGCATGGGCATGCGCAACAGATCGTTCCAATTCAGGAACGGTAAAGTTCAATCCCGGAAAATTTCGTGCGTTGGTTGCATTTTGAAAGCCGCAATAAACGGCATCGGCACCGGCATCAACGGCAGTCCGCATCGCTGAAGGTGTGCCGGCGGGGCATACCAGTTCCGGTCGGTTCATCTGTGCTTTTCCCGTCTTGCGTTGTTGCTATGTTTAGTGCGGCGAAGAGTTCCAAGGGCTGCGCGCCCGAGTGGACCAAACATATCAGCAACATTTTCCGCGATACTGTCGTCGATATCGTCCAGTGCGTTGCGCAGGCACACAACGGCCTCGGTCTTACCGGCGATGGTCAAGTCGCGGGCGAAAAACAACGCGTCTCCGTCCAGATCTCCGTCAACCAGCATCAGCAGATCAAGAAAGCGGCCAGAAATTTTTGCATCATGCGGCGGGATATCGTTGCGTTGGCAGGCAACCAGCAACAAATCATCAGGATCGGGGCGCAGAACCAAAACGAACGGCAGGTTCACAGGATCAATGACGAAAAGTGCGTTATAGTGCGGCCCCAGTCTCCCGAACATGTCAGGATTCTCTGTTGCAATCCGGTTTACGATGCGCCGAAGCACGGGCTGAATCGCGAACAACGGCGGGGGCGGCATCCAGCTTGGAAGCCTCTTCGAGTGACCGAGAATATCTGATATCGAATTGAAGTAGACCATGCAGAATCGAGTAGCATAGTTAAAGATTTTCCGGCTTGATGTTCGTCAATAAAGTGAAAAGTAATTCGGTGAATGCCGGCCAACGCAAGAACAAAAGCCCGCAATACTCTTGGTGTCATTCTGGGTTTCAGAACTTGTGGGTACATTTGGATCGGCTAGTACATCGTTCGATTTATACTGTTTACCGTACAATTAAAATGCTCAAATATTGGAAGGGTGGTAATCCCCCCATTTTTAACGGGGTCCGCTTGTAGAATTACGCGGCTATTTTCAGTTTCCTGGCGGGTGTGATCCCGCCGATGCCCATGTTGGGGCGGTCGTTGTTGTATGTCCAGAGCCATTCAGTGGCCTGTCTCTGTGCCTCCCGCCGACCGGCAGGGAATGCTTGCATTC
>Ga0256839_1000082_pt1 | contig 122692 bp, 117 predicted proteins | sample 354166metaG_FD_185968 | JGI IMG/M metagenome (GOLD analysis project Ga0256839, IMG submission 185968) | Hydrothermal vent microbial communities from Mid Atlantic Ridge, Atlantic Ocean - 354-166 | ecosystem: Environmental > Aquatic > Marine > Hydrothermal vents | place: Atlantic Ocean: Mid...
CGGCGATCTCCTGCAGCAGCGCCTTGAGGCGCTCCTCGAACTCGCCGCGGTACTTGGCCCCGGCCAGCATGCCGGCGAGATCCAGCGCCAGCACCCGCTTGTGGCGCAGGTTCTCCGGCACGTCGCCGTTGACGATGCGCTGGGCCAGACCCTCGACGATGGCGGTCTTGCCCACGCCCGGCTCGCCGATCAGCACCGGATTGTTCTTGATGCGCCGCGAGAGCACCTGGATCACCCGGCGGATCTCCTCGTCGCGGCCGATCACCGGGTCGAGCTTGCCCTCGCGCGCCGCCCTGGTGAGATCGCGGGTGTATTTCTCGAGGGCCCCGTAGCCCTCCTCGGCGGTCGGGCTCTGCGCCGTGCGGCCCTTGCGCAGCCGGCCGATGGCCTCGTTCAGGGCCTGCGGCGTCACCCCCGCATCGCGCAGCGCTTTGGCCGCGTCGGTGGCGGACAGGGCGACGGCCAGCAGCAGTGCCTCGACGGTGACGTAGCTGTCCCCCAGCTTCTGCGCCACCTGCTCCGCCTGCTCGAACAGGCGCGCGGTCTCCGGCGCCAGGTAGAGCTGACCGGCCGCGGTGCCCTCCACCTTCGGCTGCTTCTCGAGCAGCAGCTCGGTGTTGGCCAGCGCCAGCTTCGGATCGCCGCCGGCCTCGCGCACGAGACGCGCCGCGAGGCCCTCGGGATCGTCCAGCAGCACCTTGAGCAGGTGTTCCGGCAGGAAGCGCTGGTGCCCCTCGCGCAGCGCCAGTTGCTGGGCGCTCTGGAGAAAGCCGCGGGCGCGTTCGGTGTACTTCTCGAAATCCATGGTCGGACCCCTTCGTTCGTGCGTCCCTCCATCGGAGCGGACCCCGCGGACCGCGGCCCGTCGCGGCACCGCGGCCCGCATTCCGCCCGTCATGTGGGGATCGCCCCGGCCGGTACAAGGCCGCGTTCAACCGTAGGGATCGGCGGCGTCCCGCAGCCCGTCGCCGAAGAAATTGAAGGCCAGCACCACCAGCACCACCGGCACCACCGGCGCGAGCAACCAGGGATAGAGGACGATGGCGTCCACGTTCTGGGCCTCGTTCAGCAGCACCCCCCAGCTCACCATCGGCGGCCTGACGCCGAGGCCCAGGAAGGAGAGGGCCGTCTCGCCGAGGATCATGTTGGGGATGGAAAGGGTGGCGGAGGCGATGAGGTGGGAGGCGAAGTTGGGGATCACGTGGCGGCCGAGGATCCACAGCGGCCCCGCGCCGAACAGCCGTGCCGCCTGGACGAACTCCTCCTCCCTGAGCGCCAGCACCTTGCCCCGCACCGAGCGGGCGAGACCGGTCCAGTCGACGAGCCCGAGGATGACGGTGATGCCGAAATAGACCCACAGGGGATCCCACCACACGGGGATGGCGGCGGACAGCGCCAGCCACAGGGGGATGGTGGGGAAACAGCGGATCACCTCGATGGTGCGCTGGACCAGCCGGTCCACGAGCCCGCCGTAGTAGCCGGCGAGTCCGCCCAGCAGGATGCCGAGGGCGAAGCTGACGGCGATGCCCACCAGGCCCACCGTGAGCGAGATGCGCGCGCCGTAGAGGATGCGCGAGAGGAGATCGCGGCCCAGCCGGTCGGTGCCCAGCAGATGGAGGCTCGAGCCCTCCGCCGGACACACCAGATGCCGCTCCGCCTCCCACAGGTTCCACAGCCGGTAGGGATCGCCGCGGCAGAAGAAGCGCAGCGGACGGGGACGGCTCCGGTCCTCCACGTACACCCGCCGCATGGTGGCGAGGTCGAGGGTCATGCGCAGATCGTAGACGAAGGGGCCCACGAAGCGTCCCTCGTGGAACAGGCGCACCGGCTGCGGTGGCGCGTGGATGGCGGCGGGATCGCGGCTGTCGCGGGCATAGGGGGCGAGGAACTCGACGAAGGGCAGCAGGGCGTAGAGGAAGGCGAGGAAGCCGAGACTCCAGACGGCGAGGCGGTGGCGGCGGAAGCGGCGCAGCACCAGCCGCCACTGCGGGAGCACCTCCACCGCCTCGCTCCCCGCCTCCTCCCCGGGCCGCCAGGGCGCCGGATCCACGTAGCGGCTCATCGCTCGAGGCGCCCGAAGCGCACCCGCGGGTCCACGAGGGCGAGGAGGATGTCCGAGAGCAGCATCCCCAGCACCACCAGCACCGCCTCCAGCATCAGGAAGGAGCCGGCGAGATACATGTCCTGGGTCTGCAGCGCCCGCACCAGCACCGGCCCGGTGGTGGGCAGCGACAGCACCACCGACACCAGCGCCGAGCCGGAGATGAATTCCGGCAGCAGACTGCCGATGTCGGCGACGAAGGGGACCAGCGCCATCCGCAGGGGATAGCGCAGCAGCAGCCGCCGGCGGGGCACGCCCTTGGCGCGGGCCGTGACGACGTAGGGCTTCCTCAGCTCGTCCAGCAGATTGGCGCGGATGCGGCGGATGGTGGCGGCGGTGCCGGCGGTGCCGATCACCACCACCGGCACCCACAGATGCTCCAGCACCGACAGGAACTTCCCCCAGCTCATGGGGGCGTCGAGATATTCGGGATCCACCAGCCCGCCGATGGAGGTGCCGAACCAGACGTTGGCGAGGTAGACCAGCACCAGCGCCAGCAGGAAGTTGGGGGTGGCGAGGCCCAGGAAGCCCAGGAAGGTGAGGCCGTGGTCCGCCCAGCTGTAGCGGTGGGTGGCGGAATAGAGAGCGATGGGAAAGGCCACGATCCAGGTGAACAGCACCGTGGCGAAAGAGACGACGAAGGTGAGGAACACGCGGTCGCCGATCACCTCCGTGACCGGCCGATCGTATTCGAAGGACCAGCCGAGATCGCCGTGGAGCAGTCCCCACAGCCAGGTCAGATAACGCTCGAGGAACGGGCGATCGAGACCGTAGAGCTCGCGCAGATAGGCGATCCGCTCCTGCGAGACCGCCTCGCCCTGGGCCTGCATCTCGGCGATCTGCGCCGAGAGATAGTCGCCCGGCGGCAGTTCGATGATCACGAAGGTGACGAAGCTGATCAGCAGCAGCGTCGGCACCGCTCCCAGGAGCCGGCGCAGCACGTAGCCCGGCACGGCCGTCTACTCCGTCGCCTCGACCGGCCAGTCCTCGAGCCGCCAGGCCGCGTCCCAGAACATCCACTCGAGCCGGCTGGAAGCGAGATGGGCCTCGCGCATGCGTGCGCGCACCGCGTCACCGGCCTCCGCCCACGCCCGGTCGGCGAGGGCGAGGATGCGGCGGACCTGGTCGGCGAAGGCCTCGTCGGCGTAGGTGTCGATCCAGCGCTGCCAGGGATTGCCGGGGCGGCTTTCGGCCAGCAGCACCTTCCCCACCTCGTGATAGATGTGGAAACAGGGCACCAGCGCCGCCAGCGCCACCGGCCAATCGTCGCCGGCGGCGGTGGAGATCAGGAAGTGACCGTAGGCGAAGCAGGTGGGCGAGGGCCGCGAGGCGGCGAAGGCGGCCTCGTCGATGCCGAAGTCCCGGAAGAAGCCGTCGTGGAGCGCCCGTTCCACCACGATGGCGTCGTGGGAGGCACGGGCCAGCTCCACCTGCCCCTCCACCGTCGGCGCCCGCGCCGCCGCCAGCGCCAGCGCGCGGGCGAACAGGGCGAGATAGTGGGCGTCCTGGACCATGTAGTGGACGAAGCGCTCGCGCGCGAGGGAACCGTCGGCGAGGCCGCGCACGAAGGGATGGTCGAGGATGCGCCGGAAGAGGGGCGCGATCTCGTCGAACATGCGGGCGGAGAAGCCGCTCACCCTGTCGATCCTCCGAGGCTCGCGTTGTCGCGGGACGCATCCGGCTTATCTCGCCCGCCGGGGTCGTGGCAACGGTCGGGAGACGGGACCATGGCGGGACGGAGAGCGGCCGACTTCGTCGCCGAGGCGCGACAGGTGGTGGAGGCCGTGCAGCCGGAGGAGGCGGCGAAGCTGCTCAACCGCGAGGACGTGGTGTTCGTGGACGTGCGCGAGGAGACGGAGCGGCGCCAGGGCACCGTCCCGGGCTCCGTCCACGTCCCCCGCGGCCTCCTCGAATGGTACGCCGATCCCACCCTGCCGGTGCACAAGTCGGAGCTGTCGCCGGACAAGACGCTGGTGGTCTTCTGCGCCGCCGGCGGCCGTTCCATCCTCGCCGCGAAGACCCTCAAGGAGATGGGCTATCCGCGGGTGGTCAACCTCGAGGGCGGCTTCAACGCCTGGCGCGAGAAGGGACTGCCCGTGGGTCACTGAGCGGGGTCCAGGGGCGCGCCGCCGAGATGGATCCGCGCCAGCTCCGGTCCCGCCTCGAACACCAGCAGATCGGCGCGCAGACCGGGCGCGATCCGTCCGCGATCGGCGAGCCCCAGATAGTCCGCCGGCACGGTGGCGACCATGCGCACCGCCGTCAGGGGGTCGAGGCCGATGGCGAGGAGGCGGGCGAAGGCGCGGTCGGTGGTGAGGACCGAGCCGGCGAGGGTGCCGTCCTCGAGTTCCACCCGCTCGCCGCGGCGCCGGACCGTCCGGCCGCCCAGCCGGTGGGGGCCGTCGGGCATGCCGGCGGCGGCGACGGCGTCCGTCACCGCGTAGAGGCCGGGGATGGCGCGGCGGGCGGCGTGGATGGCGGCGGGGTGGACGTGGTGGAGATCCGGGATGATCTCCGCGTAGCGGGCGTGGGCGAGCGCACAGCCCACCGCTCCCGGTTCGCGGTGGTGCAGTCCGCTCATGGCGTTGTAGAGATGGGTGAAGCCCGCGGCGCCGGCCTCCAGCATCGCCCGCGCCGCCGCATAGTCGCAGCGGGTGTGGCCGATCTGGACGCGGACCCCGTGCTGCCGGAAGAGAGCGAGCAGGCGCCCGCGGGGATCCGCCTCGGGCGCGAGGGTGACCACCCGCACCGGCCCCGCCGCGAGGAGGGCGCGGGCGAGGTCCGGATCGTCGCGCCGGGTGTGGGGCGGCTGGGCCCCCAGCGCCCGCGGGTCGAGGAAGGGCCCCTCGAGATGGAGGCCCAGCACCCGCGCCTCCTCGCGACCGGGCGCCCGCACCACCGCCCCCACCGCCGCCGCCGCCCGCAGCAGCGTCTCCCTCGGCGCGCAGACGGTGGTGGCGAGCAGGGCGGTGGTGCCGTGGCGCAGGTGGAAGGCGGCCATGTGGCGCACCGCCGCCTCTCCCTCCATCACGTCGGCCCCGGCGCCGCCGTGGACGTGGAGATCGACGAAGCCGGGGGTGACCAGCGGCCACTCCGGCGCCGCCGGGTCCTCCTCCACCGCCAGGATCGTCCCGGCGAAGCGCACGCGCCCGCGCACCACCCGCTCGCCGGTGACGATGCGCCCGCGGATCTCGCGCATCGTGACGCGTCTCCCGCCCGCACCGGCCCGGAGGATCCCCGGTGAGCCGCCCGGTCCTCGCCCTCGGCCTCATGAGCGGCACGTCCATGGACGGGATCGACGTGGCGCTGCTGGAGACCGACGGCCGCGGCACGGCCCGTCCCCTGGGCGGCCGCACCTTCCCCTACCCCGAGGCCTTCCGCAAGCGCCTGGCGGCGGCGGTGCGGGCGGTGACGCCAGCGGCTCCGGAGGCGCGGGCCCTCGCCCGCGAGCTCACCGACCGCCACGCCGAGGCGGTGGAGGCCTTCCTCGCCGGCCGTCCGGAAGGGCACCGCCGCATCGAGGTGGTGGGATTCCACGGCCACACCCTGCGCCATCGTCCCCGTCTCGGCGAGACGGTGCAGCTCGGCTGCGGGGCCCGTCTCGCCCGCCGCCTCGGGCTTCCGGTAGTGAGCGACTTCCGCTCCGAGGACGTGCGCCGGGGCGGTCAGGGCGCGCCGCTGGTGCCCCTCTACCACGCCTGTCTGCTGGCCCACCGGCCGCCGCCGCAGGCGGTGCTCAATCTGGGCGGCATCGCCAACCTCACCTGGATCGGACCCGGCGGCGCGCTGCGCGCCGGCGACGTGGCGCCCTGCAACGCGCTCCTCGACGACTGGGTGCGTCGGCACACGGGCCTCCCGTTCGACCGGGACGGCGAGGTGACCCTGCGGGGACGGGCGGATCCCGCGCGGGTGGCGGCGGTGCTGGCGCACCCCTTCTTCGCGCGGCCGCCGCCGCGCAGTCTCGATCGCCTCGACTTCGACACGGACTTCCTCACCGGCCTCGATCTCGCCGACGGGCTCGCCACGGCGGCGGCGCTGGTGGCGGAGGCGACGGCGCGGCTGCTGGCGGTCCTGCCGGCGCCGCCGCGGCGGCTGTGGCTCACGGGCGGCGGCCGTCGCAACCGCGGCCTCGTGCGGGCGCTGGCCCGGCGTCTCGCCGTGCCGGTGGCGCCGGTGGAGGCGCTGGGTCGCGACGGCGATCTGCTGGAGGCGGAGGCCTTCGCCTATCTGGCGGTGCGGGTGTGCCGGGGACTACCTACGAGCCTTCCGGAGACCACGGGTGTCGTCGAGCCGGTCCGCGGCGGCGTCCTCCACCGGCCGGAGAGCGAAGGAGCGCACGCCGGCGGTCCGCACCGTCTCGCTCACGGCGAAGAAGGTGGGGATCGCCAGGATCAGGAACGGCCAGGACCAGGGCCGGAGCCAGGTCTCGACGGCGAGCCAGAGGAGCAGCCCGGCGGCGAGTGAACCGCGGATCACGACCGGACGGCGGAGGCACGCGCCGTTCCGCATCCGTCCGGCGAGCCGTCCCGTCGCGATCATGCCCGTGTCTCCACGATGCGCGTCCCGCCCCCGGGACGTCCGGACGAGTATCGTCGTGACGAAACGGGAACGCAACCGGATATGCCGGTTTCCACGCATGGCCGACACATGAACGCCCCTCCGCTCACTCCCGGCCGGGAACGCGCAGCAGATGGACCACCGCCACGAAGGCGACGGCGAGGGCGAGGAAGAAGGTCCAGGACAGGGGCCGGTACCAGCTCTCGAAGGCCAGCCAGGCGACGGCGCCGGTCGCCGCCGACAGGCGGAACCACAGGCGTTCCAGGTGTTCGCGGATCACGGAGCCTCCCCGTCCCGCCCGCACGGCGGTCCCGCTGTGGTACGGTGCGACCCTCGTCGCCCCTCTCGATATGCGAAGTGATGCGCCGGCGCCAGCGCACCAGCCCCCGGATCCCTCCGGATGTCCGCACACGCGATCGTGATCCCACACGAGGCGAGGACACGTCCCTTCCCTGCCCCGGTGCGGGCGTGTAGAGGCGGATGGAGGGCAGGGGACGCGACGATGCGCGAACTGGCGGCGGAGGAGCTGGCCTGGCGTTGTCCCGTGGCGGAGCTCGGCTTCGCCACCACCGCCGAACTACCGGACCTCGACGGCATCGTCGGTCAGGCGCGGGCGGTGGAGGCCCTGGACTACGCCCTCGCCGTCGGCCGCCGCGACCACAACGTCTACGCCTTGGGCCCGCCCGGGGTCGGCCGCCACACGGTGGTGCGGCGACTGCTGGAGACCCATGCCCGCCGTCGGCCGGCGCCCGACGACTGGGTCTACGTCAACGATTTCGCCGATCCGCACCGGCCGCGGCCGCTCCGACTGCCGGCGGGCCGCGGCCGCGCCTTCCGCGACGATTGCCACCAGCTCCTGGGCGATCTGGTGGAGGCCCTGCGCAACGCCTTCGAGAGCGAGGAATACCGGACCCGCCGCCAGCTCCTCGAGAAGGAGGTGGAGGAGCGGCAGAAGCAGGCCATCGCCCGGGTGGAGGAGGAGGCGCGGCGCCGGAGCATCGCGCTGCTGCGCACCCCCATGGGCTTCGTCTTCGCGCCCACCGTCGAGGGCCGGGTGATGCCGCCGGAGCGCTTCCAGCAGCTCCCCGAGCCGGTGCGTCACGAGATCGAGGCGCAGATCGAGGCGCTGCAGCGGCGGCTGGAGGCCGCGCTCCGGGACATGCCCGCCTGGATCAAGGAGATGCGCGAGAAGATCCGCCGTCTCAACGTGGAGACGGCGACGGTGGTGGTGGACTATCTGGTGGGCCAGCTCGCCCGCCGCTGGCAGGATCTCCCCGAGGTGGTGGACCATCTGGGGGCGCTGCGGCGCGACGTGATCGAGCGGGTGGAACTGTTCCTCGCCCTGCCCGAGCAGGTGCGGCCGGCGGCGGCGGGCGTGGAGGAGACGCACCCGCTGTTCCGCCGCTACGCCGTCAACCTGCTGGTGGACCACGCCGACACCACCCACGCGCCGGTGGTCCACGAGGACGATCCCGGTTTCGAGCATCTGGTGGGGCGCATCGAACACCGGGTGGAGATGGGCGCGCTCTTCACCGACTTCCTGCTGGTGCGGCCGGGGGCGCTGCACCGGGCCAATGGCGGCTATCTGATCCTCGACGCCCACAAGCTGCTGGCCCGCCCCTTCGCCTGGGACGCCCTCAAGCGGGCGCTCTCGCGCGGCCGCATCCGCATCGAGCCCGCGACCTCCGGCCTCGGTCTGCCGCTCACCGTCTTCCTGGAGCCGGAGCCCATCCCCCTCGACCTCCAGGTGGTGCTGGTGGGGGACCGGCTGCTCTACTATCTGCTGTCGGAGCTGGACCCGGAGTTCCCGCGGCTGTTCCGCATCGCCGCCGATTTCGACGAGCGGGTGCCGCGGCGGCCCGAGACGATCACCCTCTATGCCCGCTTCGTCGCCGAACGGGCCCGGCGCGAACGCCTGCGCCCCTTCGCGGCGGAGGCGGTGGCGCGGGTCCTGGAGGAGGCGGTGCGCGCGGCGGAGGACCGCGACGAGTTCTCCGCCGACTTCGCCCGCCTCGGGGACCTGCTGCGGGAGGCGGACCATCTCGCCGGCCGCGCCGGCCGCGAGGTGGTGACGGCGGAGGACGTGGAGGCGGCGGTGGCGGCGCGCACCCGTCGTGCCGCGCGCCTCCACGAGCGCACCCTTGAGGCCATCGAGCGGGAGGTGGTGCGCATCCCCACGAGCGGACGCGCGGTGGGCCAGATCAACGGCCTGTCGGTGTTCACCCTGGGCGGCCACAGCTTCGGCCGGCCGAGCCGGATCACCGCCCGCGCCCGCATGGGCGGCGGCCGGGTGGTGGACATCGAACGGGAGGTGGCGCTGGGGGGGCCCGTCCACTCCAAGGGGGTGCTGATCCTCACCGGCCATCTCATGGCCCGCTACGTGCCGGACATGCCGCTTTCCCTCTCCGCCACCCTGGTGTTCGAACAGAGCTACGGGACGGTGGAGGGCGACAGCGCCTCGGCGGCGGAACTGCTGGCGCTGCTGTCGGCCATCGCCGAGGTCCCGCTGGCCCAGAACCTCGCCATCACCGGCAGCGTCGACCAGCACGGCCACGTCCAGGCCATCGGCGGCGTCAACGAGAAGATCGAGGGCTTCTTCGACCTCTGCGCCCGCCGCGGGCTCGACGGCAGCCACGGGGTGGTGATCCCGCGGGCCAATCTGCGCCATCTCCAGCTCCACCGGCGGGTGCGCGAGGCGGTGGCGGCGGGGCGCTTCCACGTGTGGGCGGTGGACCGGGTGGACGAGGCCATCGAACTGTTCACGGGCCTCCCCGCCGGAACGCGGGGACCCGACGGCCACTATCCGGAGGGCAGCTTCCACCGACGGGTGGAGGAACGGCTCCGGGCCTTCGCCGAGGCGCGCCGGCGCTTCGGCGGGGGCGAGGGGGACGAGCGGCGGGATCCGGGACGATGAGCGCGCAGGCGACCTCCGGCGGGCGGGTGGTGGTGGCCCTGGTCCGCATGGAGACGGAGGCGGAGCTGGGCGCACTGCTCCGGCTGGCGCGCGGGCTCGCCGCCGAAGTGGAGGTGGCGTGGCTGGAGGACCGGCGGCTGGAGCAGGCCGCCGCCCTGCCCTTCACCCGCGCCGTCACCCGCTACGGGCGGCTGGTGAGCTTCGAGGTGGAGGAGGTGCGGCGCGGGCTGCGACTCTTCGCCGCGAGACTGGAGCGGCGGGTGCGGGAGCTGGCGGCCGGCACGGTGGGATGCCGGCTGGTGACGCGGACGGCGACGGCCACCCTCCGCCTCGCCGGCCCCCGCGACGTGCTGGTGCTGACGTCGGCCGACCTGCGGGCGGTGGCGGAGGCCTTCGGCGCGGAGGTGCTGACCCGTGATGGACCGGTGGTGGTGCCCCTTTCGGAGACGGGGCCGGTGGTGGCGGTCACGGCCGGCGATCCCCGCACCCTGGCGCTGGTGCGCCGTCTCGCCGACGGGGATGCCGGGACGGTGGTGCTCGCGACCGACGAGGAGGGCGTGCGCGCGGGGCTCGGCGAGGCCGTCGGGCGGGTGCGGCTGGAGACGGCCGCCGGCGACGTCTTGAACCGCCGGCTCGCGGACCTCATTCAAAGGGGCGTCCGCCTCGCGGTCGCCGATCCCGCCCTGGTGCCGGTGCTGATGGCCGCGCTGGACGCGGTGGCGGGGGCCGGCGGAGCGGGCGATGCCGCGTCACCCGAGACGAGAGAGCGATGAGCGAACGTGCCCGCCGCAATCCCCACGCCCGCCCGACGCTGAGCGAGATCGCCGAGCTCGTGGGCGGCGACGACCCCGTCAGGCACCTGCGGATCCTCAAGACCGGCGCCACCTTCGCCGAGATCGAGCAGGCGCTGGCCTGGGCCCAGGGGGCCGGCGAGGTGCTGGGGGAGGAGGAGCGGCCGCTGTCGGGCCGGGTCGCCGCCGTCTACGACATCCTCACCGAGGACCGCGACGAACTGGAATGATCCCGAGCGGGAGGACGAGATGCCGCGTCGCAGACTGTGGATCGTGGTGGCCGACGGTGCCCGGGCGCGCTTCTTCCAGGCCGATGGCGGCGACCACACCATCCGGCCCTTCCACGAGGAGCTCTACGATCCCGCCCGCCGCAAGGGGTCCGAGCTCCTCGCCGACAGGCCCGGCCGCACCCAGAACCGCATCCACGACCAGGGCCGTCACGCCATGGAGCCCGACACCGATCCGAAGCGGGTGGAGAAGGAGCGCTTCGCCCGCGCCATCGCCGCCTTCCTCGCCCAGGGGCTCCACGAGGGCCGCTTCAACGAGCTGATGCTGGTGGCGGCGCCCCGTACCCTGGGCGATCTGCGCGCCGCCCTCGACCCGCAGGTGGCGGCGCGGGTGCGGCACGAGCTGGCCAAGGACATGACCACCCTGCCGGATCCGGAGATCGAGGCGCAGCTGCGGCCGCTGGTCTGGCCCCATCTCGCCGCCGGCGGCTGAGCGCGCGGACGGCGGGCCCGTCCGGGCGCGGACCGCGGAAAAAGAAGGGCGGAGCGGACCGGTGCCGCTCCGCCGAATTCATGTTCCGCCCCACCAACGACCCCGACCAAGGGTGCGGAACATGTCCGGGCCATCGAGCCGCCTGCAGCCGGGTGGTTCGGTGGCGGTGCGGCCGGCTGCAGTGCCGCCTCAATGCGTCTCCGTACCTAGCAGAAGACCCGGGCCGTGCCTTGATCGAGATCAAAGCGGGGCGCCGGTCGGCCTCAGTCCTCGATGTAGACGTGGTTGGGCTCCTGCGGCTCGTCGGCGGCGGTCACGTAGACGGTCACCGTCTTGCGCGGCTGGGTGATGACATAGGGATCGACGCCGCCGGGCGCCGCCAGGGTCATGCCGGCGCCGGCGCGGATCTCCACGTCGCCGGGACCGCCCTTCTGGACCTTGAACCAGACGCACTCCACACCGGGCGGGACGAGACCGGTGGGGACCTCCAGGAAGGTGGTGGCGCCGGCCGTCACCCGGATCAGCTGGCCCACGTAGTGGCCCGGCACGGCGAAGCCGCCGGCGGTGCGGTGGACCCGGAGGAAGTGGTTCTCGTCCCCGTCGGGAAAGAGGTCGGGGATGAAGACCTCGTCGTTGCCGGTGACATAGACCCGCACCCGCTGGTACTGGGTTCGGATGCGGTTCTTGCCCTTGGGCAGATAGAGGGTGACGCCGGGGCCGGCCTCGAAGACCACGTCCCCCACCCCCTGCTTGATGACGTCGAACCAGCGCAGTCCCTCGCCCGGCGCCACCAGACCGGCGGGAATGGTGCAGATGCGTTCCTGGGCGTGGTTGACCCGGTGGACCTTGCCGAAGTCGGCCCGGCTCACCGTCCAGGAGAGGTTGCGCACCCGCTCCGGCTGGACGCCGCGGCGCACGCCCAGCGGCACCCAGGTGAGCACGCCCGGATCGTCCTCGAGCTGGAGGTACCAGCCGGGGCCGAGCCACTGTTCGCCGGTGGCGGGCAGCACCGCCGGATCGGTGGCGTAGACGGCGAGGCCGGCCTTCTGGCGCGGGGGCGGCGTGGTGCGCGGGAACAGATAGAGGGGATCGGCGATCTCGATGCGGGCGAGCTCGCCGCGGGCACTGCCCTCGCCGTTGCCCAGGGTCAGCCGCACGTCCATCATGGGCTGACCGGTGTCGGGATTGGGATCGCCGTTGGCCACCGTGCGGGTGATGGCGGCCATCTGGAAGCTGGTGATGTCGAAGAGGATGCCGCGCGCCGGCCGGTCGACGGCGGGATGGGTGTCGTAGTCGCTCTGCGCCGCCCCCTTGTAGTGGGCGGTGAGCATGGGCACGCCGCGATCGCGGGCGCGGATCTGCCAGGCGAGCTGATCGTACTTGTCGAGGCCGTTGATCTCCCGCGCCACGAGGCCGGTGTCGCCCAGCACGCCGCCGTCGCCCGGATAGTTGCCCACCGGGGCCGGCCCCATGAAGTTGCAGCCGACGAAGGTGCGCTTGACGCAGGAATTGGGGAAGGTGGCGTTGCTGTCGCGGTAGCGGTTGGCCGGGTCGGGGACGTTGTGGGTCTGACACAGCATGTAGGTGATGGCGCTGTTGCGCCCCGAGGTGCCGGCCGATTCCGAATATTCCTCGAAGCCCACCTCGACGATCTCGGCATCGCAGAGCAGCAGCAGCACCCGGGCACAGTTGCGCAGGCGGAATCCGACGGTGCCGGGATGGGGGGTGAGACCGCTCTGCGGCGCCGTCACCTGGATGCGCTGCAGCAACATGTTGTTGATGAGCCTGGTGGCGTCGGCGGCCGCCCCGTCGAGGTGGATGCCGACGGTGTTCGGCGCGCCGAGGCGGATCGCCACCTCCTGGACCAGGGAGTCGCCGAAGTTGACGCCGGGCATGGCGGCGCGCCAGCGGATGCCGTTGCAGGCGAGGGCGTGGGCCCCGCCGCCGAGGCCGGCGTTGATGCCGCCGATCCAGCACTCGTTGGCGTCCACCATGTCGAGACACCAGCCGTCGGGATCGTCGAGGCCGGCCGGCGCGGCCCCGCCCGTGAATACCAGGTCGCGGGCGCGGAACTCGTGCCCGTGGACGCGGATGCCGCCCGTCGTCATGCGGATGGTGAAGCCCTCGACGGTCACCCGGTTCCAGTTGGTGTCGGCGAAGGGCTCCACCTGGAAGGCTCCCTCGTTGCGCCGCACCACCAGCGCCTGCGGGCCCTCCGCCACCAGCACGGCGAGATCGCGGCCGGCGCCCACCAGATGCCGTCTGGGCGGCACGTCCACCGGCGCCGCGAGACGGTAGGTACCGGGGGGCACGAACACCTGCTCGTGGGCGGCGAGGGCCGCGGCGAAAGCCGGGGCGTCGTCGGCCACGCCGTCGCCGACGGCGCCGAAATCACGCACCGAGACGAATTCGCCGAGACGGTCGTGGACGGGCCGCGGCGCACTCGCACCCGGTGCCCGGTAGGGCAGATCGGCGAAGGTGGCGCGGCGGGTGAGATTGCCGCTGACGGTGGAGACCAGCAGCCGGTCCTCGGGCGTGAGGGGACCGGCGGGATCGAGCTCGTGGATCTGCTTGGCGACGGTCATGGTGCGGATCCATAGACGAGGGGTTGGGCGGTTTCGGTGACCAGCAGCGCACCGCTCTCGGTGACGAGGGCGAAGGCGGGGATGCCGCCGGGCGGCGGCAGCCGGACAGGCGAGGGCCGGGTGCCGGAGGTGACGGCGAGCTGGCCCACGAAGCCGATCGTGCGGCGCACGCGCATGGTCAGATGCGCCCGATGATGTAGGCCTCGCAGTTGGCGCCCTCGGCGACGAAGGCCACGTAGCGCTCGCCGCGGCGCAGGGGCACGTCCACGTAGACCCCCGGATAGAGGAAGGGGCTGGTGAGGGGATCGGCCGTCACCGTCTCGTCGCCCACCTCGAAGCGGCAGGGGCCGGTGGCGATGAGGGTGACGATCTCGATGTCGTCGGGAATGGGATCGGGATTGCGGGTGGAGGTGGCGGTCACCAACAGCTTGCGGGTGCCGCGGTAGTCGAAGCCCAGCACGGGCACCGGATGGCCGTTGTCGTCCAGCGGGAACAGCAGGCTCATGGGTGGCGTCCCTCGATGGCAGCGGGAGGCGGGGGCCTCCTGTGAACACGATCCTTCGACGGTCCTGATACCAGGAAAATGATCCCATTGTCAAACCGTATCCCCGCCGCCCACCTTCCGCGGGGAGGCGGGAAGACCGGCATGGCCCGTGGACGGCGCGTCCTCGTCTACAGTCACGACAGCTTCGGCCTCGGCCACCTGCGCCGCTGCCGGGTCGTCGCCCACACCCTGGTGGAACACTTCCCCGATCTCTCGGTGCTGATTCTCTCCGGCTCGCCCATCGTCGGCAGCTTCGAGTTCCGTGCCCGCGTCGACTTCGTGCGCATTCCCGGCGTCATCAAACTGCGCAACGGCGCCTACACCTCCCTCGCGCTCCACATCGACGTGGCCGAGACCCTCGCCATCCGGCGCGCCGTGGTGCGCGCGACCGCCGAGGCCTTCCGCCCGGACCTCTTCCTGGTGGACAAGGAACCCACAGGGCTGCGCGGCGAGGTGCTGGAGACGCTCCGGGCCCTGCGCCGCCGCGGCTGCCGGCTGGTGCTGGGCCTGCGCGACATCATGGACGATCCCCTGAAGCTGGTGCGGGAATGGCGGCGCAAGCGCGCCTGGCAGGTGCTGGCGGAGCTCTACGACGAGATCTGGGTCTACGGCGTGCCGGAGATGTTCGACGTGGTGGCCGAGATCCCGGGAATGCGCCGCCATGCCGCCAAGATCGCTTATGTGGGCTATCTGCCGCGGCGGCCGCCGCGCGAGGAAGGCGCCGAGACGCCGCCCCTGCCCGCGGAGCCCTTCCTGCTGGTGACCACCGGCGGCGGCCGCGACGGCGAGGCGCTGATGGACTGGGTGCTCGCGGCCTACGAGGCGGATCCCGCCATCCCCTGGCCTGCGATGCTGGTCTTCGGCCCCTTCATGCGTCCCGAGGCGCGCCGTGCCTTCGCCGCCCGCGCCGCCCGCGATCCCCGGCTCTCCGCCCTCACCTTCGACAACCGTCCCGAGCGGCTGTACGCCCGCGCCGCCGGCGTGGTGGCCATGGGCGGCTACAACACCTTCTGCGAGATCCTGAGCTTCGACCGGCCGGCGCTGATCGTGCCCCGCACCCGCCCGCGTCGCGAGCAGGCCATCCGCGCCGAACGCGCCGCCCGTCTCGGCCTCGTGCGCGTCCTCGACGGCGAGGGCCCGCGCGATCCCGCCGTCATGGCCCGCGCCCTCCACGAACTCCCCCACGGCCCGCGCCCCGGCGCCCGCGGGCGGGCGCTGCTCTCGGGCGAGCGGCGGCTGGTGGAGCTGGCCGCCCCGGTCCTCGCGCCGGCGGAGCCCCGCCGTCGTGCCGCGGGAGGGCTGGCGTGAGCCCGCCCACCCTCGCGGTCGTGGTCAAGGGCTGGCCGCGGCTGTCCGAGACCTTCATCGCCCGCGAACTGCTGGCGATGGAGGAGGCGGGGCTCGCCTTCCGCATCGTCTCCCTGCGCCGGCCCACCGATCCCCATCTCCATCCCGTCCATCGACGGATCCGCGCTCCGGTCACCTATCTGCCGGAATATGTGAGGGACGAGCCGCGCAGGGTGCTGCGGGCGTTCGCGGACGCGCTGCGACGTCGCCGGCTCGGGCGTGTCCTCGGCCTCTTCCTCCGCCATCTGCTGCGCGATCCCACGCCCAACCGCGTGCGCCGCCTCGCCCAGGCGCTGGTGCTGGTGCACGAGCATCCGGAGCTCGCCCGCCTCCACGTCCACTATCTCCACACCCCCGCCTCCGTGGGCCTCTACGCGGCCCGCATGCTGGGGATCCCCTTCTCCCTCTCCGCCCACGCCAAGGACGTCTGGACCACGCCGCCGGAGGAGCTCCGCGGGAAGCTGGAGGCGGCCGCCTTCACCGTCACCTGCACCCGCACCAATCTCGAGTATCTCCGCACCCTCGCCCCCCGCGCGCGGATCGAGCTGGTCTACCACGGAATCGACCTCGACGGGCTGCCGCCGCCGCCCGCGCGCCCGCCCCGCGACGGCCGCGATCCCACGGATCCCGTCCGCTTTCTCACGGTGGCGCGGGCGGTGCCCAAGAAGGGGCTCGACGTGCTGCTCAAGGCGCTCACACGCCTTCCCGCCGACCTCCACTGGCGGCTCGTGCACGTGGGCGACGGCATCGAGCGGCCGCGGCTGGAGGAGCTCGCCCGCCGCCTCGGCCTCGCCGCCCGGGTGGAGTTCCGGGGGGCCCGTCCGCGGGACGCGGTGGTGGCGGCGCTGGCGGAGGCGGATCTGTTCGTGCTGCCGGCGCGCGTCGCCCCCGACGGCGACCGCGACGGTCTGCCCAACGTGCTGCTGGAGGCGGCGGCCCTGGCGCTGCCGCTGCTCACCACCCCCGTCTCCGCCATCCCGGAGTTCGTGCGCGACGGCATCGAGGGGGTGCTGGTGCCACCGGAGGACGAGGCGGCGCTGGCCGCGGCCCTCGCCGACCTCGCCCGCGATCCGGCCCGGCGCCGGCGGCTGGGTGGGGCGGCCCGGCGACGGGTGCGGGCGGCGTTCCGTTTCCACGACCATATCGGCCGCCTGCTCCGCCTGCTGGGGACCGTCCCGGCACCGCCGCCGACCGCCGTCGTACCGGCATGAGGATCGCCTTCTACGCCCCCCTCAAGCCGCCGGATCATCCCGTCCCCTCCGGGGACCGCACCGTCGCCCGCGCCTGGATCGCGCTGCTCGCCCGCCTCGGCCACGAGGTGCAGGTGGTGTGCCGCCTGCGCACTCGCGAAGTGGGCGATCCCGACCGCATCGCCCGCCTCGACCACCTCGGCGCCCGCGCCGCCCGCCTCCTCCTCCGGCGCTTCGCCCGCGGCCGCCGTCCGCGGCCGGATCTCTGGTTCACCTACCACCCCTATCCGAAGGCGCCGGATCCGCTGGGCCCCGTGGTGGCCCACCGTCTCGGCATTCCCCTCGTGGTGGCCGAGCCCAGTCTCTCCCGTCGCCAGGCCATCGGCCCTCTCGCCGCCCGTCACCGGGCGGTGCGCGACCTCCTGGCCCGCGCCCGTCTGGTGCTGGTCCCCACCCGCCGCGACATGCCGGCGCTGATCCCGCACCTGCGCCCCGACACGCCGCTGGTCCATCTTCCACCCTTCCTGGACACCGCGCCCCATCGCGCCGCCGCCGCCCACCGCGTCCGCCACCGCGGCGCCCTCGCCCGCGAGCTCGGTCTCGACCCCGCCCGCCCCTGGCTCCTCGCCGTCGCCATGATGCGCCCGGGCGTCAAGGCGGAGTCGTGGCGGCTGCTGGCCGCCGCCCTCGCCCGGCTGGAGGGCCCGTCCTGGCACCTGCTGGCGGTGGGGGACGGGCCGCTGGGGGGCGCCATCGCGACCGAGCTCCGCCGTCTCGGTCCGCGGGTGCGCCTGCTCGGCGCGCGACCGCCGGAGACCCTGCCCCCGCTCTATGCCGCCTGCGACCTGCTGGTCTGGCCGGGGATCGGCGAGGCCTACGGCATGGTGTATCTGGAGGCCCAGGCGAGCGGCCTGCCGGTGGTGGCGGTGCGGAGTGCGGGCGTGCCCGAGGTGGTGGACGCGGATGTGGGCAATGTGCTGGTGGCGGAGGCGGACCCCGCCGCCTACGCCGCCGCCGTGGCCCGCCTGCTGGCGGATGCCGGGGCGTTGCGCGCCCGCGGCCTGTGCGCGCGGCGGCGGGTGGTGGCGGTGCACGACCTCGCCGCCGCCGCCCGCCGGGTGGGGCCGAGACTCGCCGCCCTCGCGGGGTGCGGGGAGCGGGCGCCGTGAGCCGGGCGCTGATCTGGGTCCAGAGCCTGCTGGGCAGCGGCCACCTCCGCCGCGCCCTCGTCATCGCCGACGCCCTCGCCGGCGAGGGGTTCGCCGTCACCGTCGCCAACGGCGGTCCGCCTCCCTCCGGGCCGTGCCCGGCGGGGGTGGATCTGGTCCAGCTGCCGCCGGTGCGGGCCGGCGATGCCGGCTTCGGCACCTTGGTGGATGCCGACGGCGCCCCCGTCTCCGACGCCCTCTTCGCCGAGCGGGCGGCGCGGCTGCGGGCGCTGGTGGCGGAGACGGCCCCGCGCGTCCTCCTCACCGAGCTCTTCCCCTTCGGCCGCCGCGCCTTCCACCGCGAACTGCTGCCGCTGCTGGAGGCGCTGGCCGGCCGTCGCGAGCGGCCGCTGCTGGTGGCCTCGGTGCGCGACATCCTGGTGGCACCGGCCGATCCCGCCCGTCCGCGGGCGGCGGCCGAGCTCGCCCGCCGCCTCTACGATCTGGTGCTGGTCCACGCCGACCCGCGTCTCGTCCCCTTCGGCCACAGCTTCCCGGCGGCGCGCATGCTGTGGGACCGGCTGCGCTACACCGGCTACGTGTGCGCGGGAGCGACGGGATCGCCCGCGCCGCTCTCGGCCCGCCGCGGGGTGCTGGTGACGGGGGGCGGCGGACGGGTGGCAGGGCCGCTCTTGGAGGTGGCCCTCGCCGCCGCCCGCCGCGATCCCGCGGGCGAGCCCTGGCGGCTGGTGGCGGGTCCCGATCTCGACGACGACGCCTTCGCCGCCCTCGCCCGCCGCGCCCGCGGGGCGCCGGTGCGGCTGGTGCGGGCCGATCCGGACCTTCCCCGGAGCCTCGCCGCCGCGCGGGTGGTGGTGGCGCGCAGCGGCTACAACACGGTGGTGGAGGCGCTGGCCGCCGCCACGCCCCTCGTGGCCGTGCCCTTCGAGACGGGCCGCGAGACCGAACAGCGCACCCGCGCCGAACGCCTCGCCGCCCTCGGCTTCGCCCGCCTGGTGCCGGAGACGGCGCTGACGCCGGAGGCTCTTCTCGCCGCCGTCGACGCCCTGCGCCGGGCGCCGCCGCGACCGCCGCGCCTCCTCCTCGACGGAGCCCGCCGCACCGCCCGCCTGCTGCGGGAGGTGTGGGCGCGACGGGAGGGAAGGCCGTGAACCCGCTCTCGCTGTGGTGGCGGGACGACGACGCCGGGGGCGATCATCCCGCCCTCGCCCGCCTCCTCGCCCTCGCCGAGCGCCTCGCCGTCCCGCTGGCGCTGGCGGTGATCCCGGCCCGCCTCGAGCCCGCCTGCGCCCGCCGCATCGTCGCCGCCCGCGACGTCCGGGTGCTCCAGCACGGCATCGCCCACCGTGACCATGCCCGCCCCGGCGAGCGCCGCATCGAACTGGGCGGGGACGCGCCGCGGACGCGGCTGCTGCGCGGTCTGCGTGCCGGTCGGCGCCGCCTCGCGCGGGTCTTCGGCACCCGTTTCCTGCCGGTGCAGGTGCCGCCCTGGAACCGCATCGATCCCGCGCTGGAGGCGTGTCTTCCCGGCCTCGGCTATGTCGCCGTCTCCACCGAATGGCGCCGGCGGGCGCCTCCGGTGCCGGGACTGCGCCGGGTCGATGTTCACATCGACGCGATCCGGCGCGAAGATGGCCGCGTCGGCCCGCCGGCCTGGCTCGCCGCCGAGCTGGAGGCGCGTCTCGCCGCGGGCCATGCCGGCCCCCTCGGCCTCATGACCCACCATCGGGTCATGGACGTGGAGGACTTCGCACGACTGGAGCGCTTCGTCCGGTGGCTCGGGACGCGCGTACGCTGGATCCACCCGTGCGATCTGTTCGCGCCGCCGTGACGGTGCCGCCGCTCCTGGAGGTGCGGGACCTCCATGTCACCTTCCGTACCGACGCGGGTCCGGTGCCGGCGGTGCGGGGTGCCTTCCTCGACGTGCCGCCGGGCCGCACGGTGGCACTGGTGGGCGAGAGCGGCTCCGGCAAGACCGCCATCGCCCGCGCCATCCTCGGCATCCTCCCCGAGGAGGCGGAGATGCGGGCCGCGCGCATGCTGTTCCGCGATCCGGCCGCGCCCGCCCCCGTCGATCTCGCCGCCCTCGACCCCGAAGGCGAGGCGCGCCGGCGCATCCGCGGCCATCGCATCGCCATGGTCTTCCAGGAGCCCATGACGGCCCTCTCGCCGCTCCACACCATCGGCGACCAGATCGGCGAGGCGCTACGGGTGCACACCGACCTCTCCCGCCGCGAGATCCGCGACCGCGTGCGCGCCATCCTCGCCCGCGTGGCCTTTCCCGATCCGGAACGGGCCATGCGCGCCTACCCCTTCGAACTCTCCGGCGGTCTCCGCCAGCGGGCGGTGATCGCCATGGCGCTGGTGTGCCGGCCGGCGCTGCTGGTGGCCGACGAGCCCACCACCGCCCTCGACGTCACCGTCCAGGCCCAGATCCTGGCCCTGCTGCGCGACCTCCAGGCCGAGTTCGGCATGGCGGTGCTGTTCGTCACCCACGATCTCGGCATCGTCGCCCAGCTCGCCGACGAGGTGGTGGTGATCCACGGCGGCCGCATCCTCGAGGCGGGCCCCTGCGCCGAGGTCATGCGCCGGCCCGGCCATCCCTACACCCGCACCCTGCTGGCCGCGGTCCCGCGGCTGCGCGGACCGGTGCCACCGCCCCCCGCGCCCACCACCGGCGACGCCGTGGCCGAGCTCGCCGCCCTGCTGCGCCCCGCCGGCCGGCCGCCGGCGGATCGACCGGTGCTGGTGGCGGAGGGTCTCGCCAAGGCCTTCACCCTCCGCCGCCGGGGCCGCTGGCGGCTGCGGCCGCAGCGGGTTCCGGCGGTGCGCGACGTGGGCTTCCGGGTCGAGGCCGGCGCGTGCCACGCGCTGGTGGGGGAGAGCGGCTCCGGCAAGACCACCGTCTGCCGGATGCTGGTGCGGGCGCTGGTGCCGGACGCCGGCCGCCTCCGCCTCGCCACGCCCGGGGGAGAGCTGGACATCGCCACCCTGCCGCCACGGGAGCTGCCCCGCCTACGCCGCCACGTCCAGTATGTGTTCCAGGATCCCTGGTCGGCGCTGGACCCGCGCATGACCGTCCACGACATCGTCGCCGAGCCGCTGGTGGTGCAGGGCGTGGGCACGGCACGGGAGCGGACGGAACGGGTGGCGGCGCTGCTGCGGGCGGTGGGACTCCGGCCGGAGCACATGCACCGCTATCCGCACCACTTCTCCGGCGGCCAGCGCCAGCGCATCGGCATCGCCCGCGCCCTCGCCCTCGGCCCCACCCTGCTGGTGCTGGACGAGCCCGTCTCCGCCCTCGACGTGGTGGTGCAGGCGCGGGTGCTGGAACTGCTGGCGGCGCTGCAGCAGGCCCTCGGCCTCGCCTACGTCTTCGTCGCCCACGACCTCGCGGTGGTGCGGCGCATCGCCCGGCGGGTGGGCGTCATGTGCCGAGGGCTACTGGTGGAGGAGGGGCCGGTGGAGGCGCTGTTCGAGGATCCCCGCCATCCCTACACCCGCGCGCTGCTGGCCGCCGTGCCCGAGCCGGATCCGGACGTCCCCGTCGACTTCCGCGCCGTCGCCGCCGGCGCCTCCGATCCCGCCGCCTGGCCGGCGCCGTTTACGATCCGTACCGGTTCCGGCACCATGCGCGAGGTCGCCCCCGGACATCGGGTCCGCTTCGGGGACCGAGAGGAGGGAGAGGAGGAGCCGTGATCCGACCGGCCGTCGTCGCCTGGAGCCTCGCCCTGGCCCTCGTCGCCGCACCCCTCTCCGCCGGCCCGCCGGCGGAGCCGCGGGTGCTGGACGATCTGCCGGAGACGGGCACGCCCGGCGGCACCCTGCGCATGCTGGTGACGCGGGGCAAGGACACCCGGCTGATGTACGTCTACGGCTATGCCCGCCTCGTGGCTTTCACGCCGGATCTGCGTCTCGTGCCCGACATCGTCGCCGCCTACGAGGTGGAGGACGGCCGCATCTTCACCTTCCGTCTCCGGGAGGGCCACCGCTGGTCCGACGGGGCCCCCTTCACCGCTGAGGACTTCCGCTTCTGGTGGGAGGACTGGGCCAACGACCGGGAGCTGCGGCCCTACGGGCTGCCGCCGACGCTGTTGGTGGACGGCGAGCCGCCGCGGGTGAGCTTTCCGGACGCGCGCACCGTCCGCTACGCCTGGTCGCGGCCCAATCCCCTCTTCCTGCCGCGGCTCGCCGCCGCCGCCCCGCTGGTGATCTACGCGCCGGCCCACTATCTCGGGCGCTTCCACCGCCGCTACGCCGATCCCGAAGCGCTGGCGCGGCTGGTGGCGGAGGACCGTGCCCGCGACTGGGTGCAGCTCTTCTACCGGCGGGCGCGGGCGTATCGCTTCGACAATCCCGACCTCCCCACCCTCCAGCCCTGGCGGCCGGTGACGCGGCCGCCCGCCCAGCGCTTCGTCTTCGTGCGCAATCCCCACTTCCACCGGGTCGATTCCCGTGGCCAGCAGCTCCCCTACCTCGACCGGGTGGTGCTGGAGGTGGTCTCGCCCGAGCTGGTGCCGGTGAAGACCGGCGCCGGCGAGACCGATCTCCAGTTCCGTGGCCTCGCCTTCAAGGACGTCACCTTCCTCAAGCAGAGCGAGGCGCGCAGCGGCCTGCGCACGCTGCTGTGGAAGGAGGGGCGAAGCGCCCATCTCGCCCTCTACCCCAACCTCAACGCGAAGGATCCCGTCTGGCGCCGGCTGTTCCGCGAGCGCCGCTTCCGCCTCGCCCTCTCCCTCGCCCTCGACCGCGAGGCCATCTCCCGCTTCCTCTACTTCGGCCTCGCCACCCCCGCCAACAACACGATCCTCCCCGAGAGCCCGCTCTGGGACGAGGAGATCGGCCGTGCCTGTCTCGGCCACGACCCGGTGCGGGCGGCGGCACTGCTGGACGAGCTGGGGCTGGAGGCGGGCGCGGACGGCGTCCGCCGGCTGCCCGACGGTCGCCCCCTGGAATGGGTGGTGGAGACGGCGGGCGAGGAGGCGGAACAGACCGACGTGCTGGAGCTGGTGCGCGACCAGTGGGCCCGCGTCGGCATCCGCATCCACACCCGTCCCACCGAGCGCGAGCTCCTGCGCAACCGCATCTTCTCCGGCGAGGCCTTGATGGTGCTGTGGTGGGGACACGACAATGGCGTGCCCACCGCCGACACGAGCCCCGCCGCCTTCGCCCCCACCAGCCAGGCGGACCAGCCGCAGTGGCCCCGCTGGGGCCAGCACTACGAGACGGGCGGCCGCGCCGGCGAGGCGCCGGACCTGCCGGCGGCGGTGCGCCTCCTCGAACTGTTCGAGAGGTGGACGCGCAGTCCCGACCGCGAGGCCCGCACCGCCGTCTGGAAGGAGATGCTGCGCCTCTACGCCCGCGAATGCTTCACCATCGGTCTGGTCAAGGACGTGCTGCAGCCGGTGATGGTGCGGCGGGGCCTGCGCAACGTCCCCGAGCGGGCCATCTTCGCCTGGGAGCCCTTCGCCCAGATCGGCGTCTACCGGCCCGACACCTTCTTCTGGGCCCGCTGAGCGCCGCCGGTGCGGAGCACCGCCCACAGCGAGCATTCCGGCGCATCCTCCACCCGCGGCAGGGCGCCCAGGGGACTCGCCTGCCAGCGTTCGCGACAGCGGGTGGTGATCCAGTGGCTGGAGAAGAGGGGCTCCAGCCCACCCGCCAGCAGCCAGGCCGCCAGCAGCGACTGCTCGCCGTAGCCGCGCCAGCGCCAGGCGGCGGGATAGGGATCCGGCAGGAACACGTCGTGGACGTGGACCAGCACCCCCGCCGGCAGCCGCGGCAGGATGCGCAGGAAGATGCGATCCACGTCCGAGCCGGGCAGCGCCAGATGGCTCGAGTCCACGAACAGCACGTCGCCCGGTCCCAGTGCCGCCACCACCCGATCCTCCACCTCCTCCAGCCGCCGGGGCAGATGCTCCACCTCGAGGGCGGCGATGTCGGCGCGGGGCGCGGGATCGATGCAGAGGTGGCGGGTGGCGAGGCCCCCGTCGACACGGGCACGGGCCAGCACGCGGGTGCTGTGGCCGCAGCCGATCTCCACCAGCGTGCGGGGACGCCGCCGGCGCACCAGCGCGTAGGCCACCGCCAGATCGAGACGGGGAAACCAGCCCTGGTCCAGGCGCGGGGCCGGCGGCGGTCCGCCGAAGCGGGCGAGATCGTCCAGATGGCCCTCGGCGGCGACCAGCAGCGTCAGGAACGTCGCCTCGTGACGGCGGAAGAGTTCCGCCACCGCCGGATAGTCCACCGGTGCGAGACGGTCTGCGTGGCGGTAGGGGATCCAGATGCCGGCGCGGGTGAGGCCGAGGGCCGTCGCCACCATGCGCAGCCGCCGGCGCCAGCCGAGCTGCCGGATCGGATCGTCCCGCATGTCAGAGGCTCAGCACCAGGCCCTCCCGCGCCACCCGCGAGCCCGGCCGTCGCCGCTCCAGCTCGGCGGCGATGGCGTCGAGGGCGTCGTCGTCGCGGTCGGGATGGTGGTGGAAGACCACGAGTCGGCCGGCACCGGCCGCCTCCACCAGCCGCACCCCCTCCTGCCAGGTGGAATGGCCCCAGCCGCGGAAGCGCGGGAACTCCTCGTCGGTGTAGGTGCAGTCGTAGATCACGAGATCGGCGTCGCGGATCAGCGCCGTCACCGCCGGATCGCGCACCCCCTCCTCGTGCTCGGTGTCGGTGACATAGCAGAGGATGCGGCCGCCGTACTCCACCCGATAGCCGGTGGCGCCGCCGGGATGCCGCAGCGGGGCGGTGCGCACCACCACCCCCGGCTCCGGCTCCAACGTCTCGCCGGCGCGGAAGTCGCGGTACTCGAGGCGCGCGGCCAGTGCCTCCAGGGGAATGGGGAAGAAGGGCTGGCACACGAGCTGGGCGAGGGTGGCGGCGAGGGTGGTACCCCGCGCTCGCAGATGACCGCACCACAGACGGAAGCGATGGGCGGGATCCCGGAGCGGGGCGAAGAAGGGCAGCCCGCAGAGATGATCGAAATGGAGGTGGGAGAGGAAGAGGTGGGCGGTCAGCGGCCGACGGCTGCGCAGCCACTCCCGCCCGAGGGGACGGATGCCGGTGCCGGCATCGAAGACGAGCCGGTGGGGGCCGAGCCGCACCTCCACGCAGCTCGTGTTGCCGCCGTAGCGCCGGGTCTCCGGTCCCGGCGTCGGCACCGAGCCGCGCACACCCCAGAAGCGCACGTAGACGTCGGACACCCTCCCGCTCTCCGTTCTCGGCACCCGCGACCCTACGCCGTCCCGCCCCGCCGGCACAAGGCGTGGGGAGCGCACGCGGACGTGCCCATCTGGGATTCGGCCCGGACCCGCCCTAAGTGAGGCCGCGCGCGGTGGCGCGTGCGGCACGTCCCCCGACGACGGAGAGCGGACGCATGGCGGTGGCGACGCCCATCCGACGGCCCGCGGAGGCGGGCTTCTTCAGCGGATCGCTGGCCGAGCGCGATCCCGAGGTGTTCGAGGCGATCCGCGGCGAGCTCGGGCGCCAGCGGGACGGCATCGAGCTCATCGCCAGCGAGAATCTGGTGAGCCGGGCCGTGCTGGAGGCCCAGGGCTCGGTACTCACCAACAAGTACGCCGAGGGCTATCCCGGCCGCCGCTACTACGGCGGCTGTGCCTGGGTGGACGTGGCCGAGAGCCTCGCCATCGAGCGCGCCAAGCGCCTCTTCGGCTGCCGCTTCGCCAACGTCCAGCCCCACTCCGGCGCCCAGGCCAACGAGGCGGTGTTCCTCGCCCTGCTGCAGCCGGGGGACGTGATCCTCGGCATGGATCTGGCGGCCGGCGGCCATCTCACCCACGGCGCCCGCCCCTCCATCTCCGGCCGGTGGTTCCGCGCCGTCACCTACGGCGTCCGCCGCGAGGACGGGCTGCTGGACTACGAGGAGATCGCCCGTCTCGCCGAGGCGCACCGGCCGAAGCTCGTCATCGCCGGCGCCTCCGCCTACGCGCGGGTGATCGACTTCGCCCGCTTCCGGGCCATCGCCGACTCGGTGGGCGCCTGGCTGATGGTGGACATGGCCCACATCGCCGGACTCGTGGCCACCGGTCACCACCCCTCCCCCTTCCCCCACGCCCACGTGGTCACCAGCACCACCCACAAGACCCTCCGCGGTCCGCGCGGCGGCCTCGTCCTCACCGACGACGAGGAGATCGCGAAGCGGATCGACCGCGCCGTCTTTCCGGGGCTGCAGGGCGGTCCCCTCATGCACGTGATCGCCGCCAAGGCGGTGGCCTTCGGCGAGGCGCTCCGGCCCGAGTTCCGCGACTACATCGCCGCGGTGGTGGAGAACGCCCGCACGCTGGCGGCGGTGATGGTGGAACGCGGGCTCGCCATCGTCACCGGCGGCACCGACACCCATCTCATGCTGGTGGACCTGCGCCCCAAGGGCATCCGGGGCAACGCCGCCGAACGGGCGCTGGAGCGCGCGCGCATCACCTGCAACAAGAACGCGGTCCCCTTCGATCCGGAGAAGCCGGCCGTCACCTCCGGCATCCGCCTCGGCACGCCGGCCGCCACCACCCGCGGCCTCGGTCCCGAGGAGTTCCGCACCGTGGGCCATCTCATCGGCGACGTGCTGGACGCCCTCGCCCGCGATCCCGACGGCGATCCGGCGGTGGAGGCGCGGGTGGCGGCGCGGGTGCTGGAGCTCTGCCGCCGCTTTCCTGTCTATCCGGACCTCGCCCGGGTCTGAGGCGGGCGACGGCGTGCTTGCGGCGGGCGCGCGGCTGTGGCCAAATCGCCGCGGCGGGTGCGCGGGCTCCCGAGGGAGAGGCAGGCCATGCAGCTGCGCGGATCCATCGTCGCCCTGGTGACTCCCTTCGACGCCGACGGCCGCATCGACGAGCGGGCCTTCGCGGATCTGATCGAGTGGCACATCGCCGAGGGCACCCACGGTTTCGTGCCGGTGGGGACCACCGGCGAGTCGCCCACGCTCAGCCACGAGGAACACGAGCGGGTGGTGGAGCTGTGCGTGGAAGCGGTGCGCGGCCGGCGGCCGGTGATCGCCGGCACCGGCTCCAACTCCACCGAGGAGGCCATCCGCCTCACCCGTCACGCCCAGAAGGTGGGGGCGGAGGCGGCGCTGGTGGTCACGCCCTACTACAACAAGCCCACCCAGGAGGGCCTCTACGCCCACTACCGGGCCATCCACGACGCCACCGACATCCCCATCGTCATCTACAACATCCCCGGGCGCTCGGTGGTGGACATGACGCCGGAGACCATGGCCCGGCTGGCGGAGCTCCCCCGCATCGTCGGCGTCAAGGACGCCACCGGGGACATCGTGCGGCCGCTGGTGACGGCCGAGCGCTGCGGGCGCGACTTCGTCCAGCTCTCCGGCGAGGACGCCAACACCCTGGCCTTCCTCGCCCACGGCGGCGTGGGCTGCATCTCGGTCACGGCCAATGTGGCGCCGCGGCTGTGCGCGGAGGTCCACGAGGCCTGGTGGCAGGGCGATGCCGAACGGGCCCTCGCCCTGCACCGGCGACTGCTGCCGCTGCATCGGGCCTTGTTCCTCGAGACCAGCCCGGCACCGGTGAAGTATGCGCTGTCGGCCCTCGGTCGCTGTCGCGAGACGGTGCGGCTGCCGCTGGTGCCCCCGGGCGAGGCGACGCGCCGTGCCGTCGAGGCGGCGATGCGGAGCGCCGGCATCCTCGACCGGACGGATCCATGAGCGGGGAGGCTGGCCGCCGGCTGGTGGCGCGCAACCGGCGTGCCTTCCACGACTATCACATCGAGGAGCGCATCGAGGCGGGCCTCCGGCTCACGGGCACCGAGGTGAAGTCGCTGCGCCAGGGGCGCGCCAACATCAACGAGGCCTATGCCGGCGAGATGGATGGGGAACTGTGGCTGTTCAATGCCCATATCCCCGAATACGCGCCCGCGGGCCGCTTCAACCACGAGCCGCGCCGTCCCCGCAAATTGCTCCTGAAAAAAAGGGAGATGGAGCGACTGATCGGTGCCGTGCGACGCCGCGGCTACACCCTCGTCCCCCTCTCTCTCTACTTCAATTCCCGTGGCTGGGCCAAAGTGGAACTCGGCCTCGCCCTAGGCAAGAAGAAGTACGACAAGCGCGCCGCCGAGCGGGAGCGCGAGTGGCAGCGCCAGAAGGCGCGGCTGCTGCGCCACCGCACGCCGGTGGAGTGAGCGGGCGTTAACGATTCCTCAGGATTCGGCGGTCAGGATCACCGCGGGCCGTGGACCGGGGTGGTCCCGCATGTTCGCGATCGTCGGCATCGTCGTGGTCTTCGCCGCCGTCTTCGGGGGCTATACCGCCGCCGGCGGCAAGTTCGGCGTGATCCTGCACGCCCTGCCCTTCGAGCTCACCATGATCGGCGGCGCGGCCATCGGCGCCTTCCTCATCGCCAACGGCATGTCGGTGGTGAAGGGGCTGGCGGGCGACTTCAAGCTGATCTTCGGGGGTCCGAAGTGGAAGAAGGACGACTATCGTGACCTCCTGTCCCTCATGTTCATGATCGTCAAACTCCTGAAAAGCAAGGGCGTGCTCGTCCTGGAACCCCATCTGGAGAAGCCCCACGAAAGCACGCTCTTCGCCAAGTTTCCCAAGATTCAGCACGACCACTTCGCGCTGGACTTCATCGCCGACACCCTGCGCATGATGACCATGAGCATGGACGATCCCTATCAGGTCGAGGACCACATGCAGCGCCAGCTCAAGAAGCACCACGCCGAGCTGCATGCCCGGGCGGCGGCGCTGCAGACCATGGCCGACGGCATGCCGGCGCTGGGCATCGTCGCGGCGGTGCTGGGCGTGATCAAGACCATGTCGGCCATCGACCAGCCGGTGGAGGTGCTGGGCGAGATGATCGGCGGTGCGCTGGCGGGGACCTTCCTCGGCGTGTTTCTCGCCTACGGCTTCATCGGCCCCATGGCCTCGCGCCTCAACCAGGTCTACGAACAGGACGGGCAGTTCTACTGCATCATCCGCGACGCGCTGGTGGCCTATCTGCAGGGGCATTCGGCGCCGGTGGCGGTGGAGATCGCCCGCGGCAACGTGCCCACGGAATTCCAGCCCAGCTTCCACGAGATGGACGAACATCTCAACAGTCTGCCCGCCGATCCGCTCGCGGCCTGAACCGCCATGCCCGACGCCGAACGTCCCATCGTCGTCAAGAAGGTGATCGAGGAGGGTGGCCACGGCCATCACGGCGGCGCCTGGAAGGTGGCCTACGCCGACTTCGTCACCGCCATGATGGCCTTCTTCCTGCTGCTGTGGCTGCTGGCCACCGCCAGCGAGGACACTCTCAAGGGCCTCGCCGAATTCTTCAGCGACGCCCAGGTCAACCGCGGCGAGCCGGGCGGTGTCGGCGGCATTCTCGACGGCATCACCGTCACCCCCATGGAGCCCATCGTGCCCGAGACCACGACGCCCTTCAGCTTTCAGGTGGCGGTGCCGATGGTGGAGGAGGAGCGCGAGGGCGAGCCCACCCTCGAGCTCACCTTCGCCGACGGCGGCGCGGAGGAGGGCGGCAGCGGCGATGCCGAGGACCTGTCGGACGCCGCCTTCGAGGCGGAGCTCGCCCGCCGCGAGCGCGAGGCCTTCGAAGAGGTGAAGCGGGCGCTGGAGCAGGCGGTGGCGGAGGATCCGGAGCTGCGCGCCTTCTCCGACAATCTGCGCATCCAGCAGACCCCGGAGGGGCTCGAGATCGAGATCGTCGACCGCCGCGGCGAGGCCATGTTCCCCAGCGGCAGCGCCCGCATGTATCCGCACATGCGGGAGATCCTGCGGGCGGTGGTGGAGACGGTGCGGCGTCTGCCCAACCGCATCCGGGTCACCGGCCACACCGACGCCCGCCCCTTCCGCCGCCGCGGCTACGACAACTGGCGGCTGTCGGTGGATCGGGCGCTGGCCACCCGCGAGGCGCTGGTGGAGCTGGGGCTGCCCGAGGGGCGCATCGTCGAGGTGTCGGGCAAGGCGGCGACGGACCCGCTGGTCCCGGACAATCCCTACGATCCGCGCAACCGCCGCATCTCCATCCTGCTGCTGCGGGAACACGGCCACACCGGCGCCGGGACGGCGAAGGCGGCGGAGGGGCGCGGCGGCGCGGAGACCGGGACGGACGGGGAGAAAAGCCGGGCGGAGCCCGTCGACGCCATCCTGGGGCTGCCCCGTTGAGCGGCCCCCGCTTCCGCGGGACGAGGCTCCCCGCGTCCGGTGCCCCCGCCCCCGTCGCCGCGGCTTCCCGTTTCCGCGGGGCGACGGGGCGGCGGCGCATCGCCGACGAGGGGACGAGAACCGGACGACGGCCGGCGCCGGGCCATCCGGGCCGCGTTCACCCGGAGGGATGCATCGGCGCCGATGGGGCGGCCGCGGGTCTCCACCGGGACTCGCCCGGCGACCTGCGGATCTCCGCGGGCGGCGTGGGCTGCGACCTGTCGCCGACATCGCTGAGGCGGCGGCGAGGGCCGACCGCGGGCGGCGTGGGCTGCGCCCGCCCGGTCCACGGGACGCGGTCGCCGTCGCCTCCGGATCCGCACCCTTCCCACGCGGCGACGGCCCACGCGCCGCTCCCGCACGGGTTCATCCGCCGCCGCGGCGGCACCCGGCGACCCACGGCCCCGTCCGCACCCCCGCCGCCCCTCCACCCTCGCCCGCGGCGGCCTTCCGCGTCTCCCCGACACGGCGGCCGGACCGCGTACCGCCCCGTGCCGGCCGGCGGATCCCCGTCCCGGGTTCCGCACGAGGATTCGCGCCCCGCCGTGCCCCGGTGCCGGCCGGCCGCCGTCTCAGGCGAAGGCGCGGCGCGAGCCCCGGCAGCTCACGAACAGCAGCAGGCCCGGCACCAGCAGCACCACGAAGGCCGGGAGCGAGAGGAGGAAACGGACGGGCACCCAGGCGAGGCTGCCGAGGGTCCGCTCCACCAGCCCCTGGAAGCCCACGAGGCTGTTGGCGTGGACATTGTACCAGATCCTGCCCAGCGAGACCGGTTCGTAGCCGCCGGTGGCCCAGATCATGAGCACCTGGGCGAAGGCGGTCGCCGCCGCCAGCACCAGCAGTCCGTAGCCCAGCGCGTAACCGAACCGCCGCATCGGCCGCCGTCCTCCCGACACCGCGCCCCAGATGGTGGTGGCGGGGGGAGGGGACAAGCGGCCGTCGCCGGCGGGATTCGTGGCCCGACCGGGGTGCGGCGGGGCGACGCCCGCCCCGTCGCCGGCGCGGGCGGATCAGGGCTCGTCGTGGGCGCGGCGGCCGGTGAAGCGGCCGATGTTCTGGATGAGCTGGCGGAAGATGCTCTGCTCGTTGCCGAGGGTGGGCGTGCGATCGGCCACCGGCTCCACCGCCCGCGCCCGATCGAGACCGCGGGTCTCCACCTTTTCCACCACGTCGCCGTCGTCGAAGGTGATGACCACCACCTGCTGGTCCGCCACCTCCCGGCGCGTGGCGGTGCGGGCGATGGTCTGGCGCACGTAGAGCCAGGTGGCCGGATCGAAGGGCGCCACCGTCGAGGGCGAACCCAGGAGCTGCACCACCTCCTCCCGGGTGGTGACGCCCGGACGGATGGCGGCGAGATCGCTCTCGGCGAAGCGCTGGCCGCGCTGGTCGACCATCGGGCTGCAGGCGAGAAGGCCCGAAAGGAGCATCGGTGTGGCGAAGGCGACGACGAGCCTGCGAGGCATGGCGGTCTCCGTTCCCCGGTCTTCCGACTTGTCCCGTTCCCCCGGTCCAATATGAACGGAGCCGGGGGCGGCGACCAGAGGAGAGGGGCATGGGCTGGCTGCGACGATGGCGGCGGCGGCGACTCGGGGAGGAAATGGCGGCCCGCCGCTACGGCGAGGTGGTGGCGTGGGCGCGCGATCCCATCCTCTACGCCCGCTACGGCGTGCCCGACACGCCGGAGGGGCGTTTCGAGATGCTGGTGCTGCACCTGGTGGCCGCCGCCTGCGGGCTGCGCCGTGCCGGCGAGGAGACGCTGGCCCAGGCGCTGGTGGACCTGTTCTTCGCCGACCTCGACCGCAGCCTGCGCGAGATGGGCGTGGGCGATCTCTCGGTGGGCCGCCAGGTGAAGCGGCTGGGTGAACTGTTCCTCGCCCGCTCGCGGCGGCTCTCCGCCGCCCTCGCCGGCGGCGGTGACGGCGAGGCGGACGTGGTGGACCTGCTGCGGCGCAATCTGCCGATGCTGGAGATGGACGGGGCGACGGCCATCGCCCGCCGTCTCTTCGACCTCGCCGATCACTGCACCCGATCGGCCGCGAGAAAGGCCACCACCGGCGCGATCTGAGCGGGATCCATCAGCGCCGGCGCATGGCCCACGCCGGCGAAGGTCCGCACCTCCGTCCCCGGCCGCCTGCGCACCATCTCCGCCACCACCGCCTCCGGCAGGATGGGGCTCTCGGCGCCCCGCAGCACCAGCACCGGTTCCGCGAGCCGGGCGAAGCCGTCCCACAGGTCGATGTCGGCGACGGCCCGGGCGAGGAAGGGCTCGCGGATGCGGGGATCGTAGTGGAGGCGGAAGCGCCCCGCGCCGTCGCGCCGGGCCGAGTGGAGGGCGAGATGGCGCCACTGGGCGTCGGTGAGGGGGCCGAAGCCGTGGTGGACGGCGCGCAGATGGGCCTCCAGCGCATCGAGGGTGGGAAAGACGGGATCGCGGCCCAGATAGTCGGCGATGGGGGCGAGGGCCTCCCTCGGCACCCACGGGCCGATGTCGTTCAGCACCAGCCGGCCGATCCGCTCCGGGGTGTGGCGCGCGAGTTCCAGCGCCACGAGCCCGCCCATGCTGGTGCCGACCCAGTCCACCCGCCCGATCTCCAGCCGGTCCACCAACAGCATCACGTCGCGGGCGTAGGTGGGGAGGTCGTAGCCCCCGGGATCCGGGAGCGGATCCGAGGCGCCGCGGCCGGCCACGTCCAGTTGCAACACCCGCCGGCCGCGGGCGGCCAGCGCCAGCGCCAGGGCGTCGAAGTCGCGGGCGTTGCGGGTGAGGCCGTGGACGCACAGCACCGGCCTCGGATCGTCCCGCGGCCCGCGGACGAAGACGGCGAGCCGACGGTGACCGGCGGCGGGGCCGAGATCCACCCGCAGCCGTTCCGGCAGCGGTTCGCCTTCGCCTCCCTGCACGGACCCTCCTCCCCTCCCGACGACCCCGTCCCGCACCGGCGCTCAGGCCTCGTGCGCCCGCAGCTTGCGCTCGGTCATGCGGCACAGCATCACCACCGGCACCAGCCCGGCGGCGACGATCATGAGCGAGGGCACGGCGGCACCGGCGAGGCGTTCGGTGGTGGCGAGCCGATAGGCCTCGACGGCGAGGGTGTCGAAGTCGAAGGGCCGCAGCACCAGCGTCGCCGGCAGCTCCTTCATCACGTCCACGCACACCAGGATGGCGGCGCTGGTGAGATGGGGCCGCAGCAGCGGCAGATGGACCCTGAGGAAGGTGGCGAGCCGGCCGTGACCGAGGCTGCGGGCGGCGTCGGTCAGATGGGGGCCGATGCGGGCGAGACCGGCCTCCAGCGGATTGTAGGCCACCGCGAAGAAACGCACGAGATAGCCGTAGACCAGGGCCAGCAGCGTGCCGGAGAACAGCAGGCCCCGATGGCCGAGGACCCCGGCCAGGGCATGGTCCACGGTCCCGAGGGTGACGAGGAGGCCGACGCCGATCACGGCACCGGGGACGGCATAGCCGAGGGTGGCGGTGCGCAGGGTGACGCGCGCCAGCCGGCCCGGCGCCTCCCGGGCCGCCACCAGCATCGCCAGGGCCACCACCACGATCACCACCGCCGCCAGCAGCGCCACCTGGAGGGTGTCGGCGGTGAGGGCCAGCAGACGTCCGAGGGAGGGAGCCTCCCGCCGGTCCAGGGCCATGAGCCCGAGCGCCAGGGCCGGCAGCAGGAAGCCCAGAAGCCAGGGGGCGGTGCAGAGCGCCGCCGCCGCCCCGCCGCGCCAGCCGGCGAGCCGCGGACGGTGGCGACGATAGAGATGGGTGGTGCGGGGCGCGAAGCTGGCCCGTCCCCGCAGCAGCCGTTCGGCGAGCAGGATCAGCGCCACCGCCGCCACCAGCAGGGAGGAGAGCTGGGCGGCGGCCGCCGGCGCGCCGAGGGCGTACCAGGCGCGGTAGATGCCGGTGGTGAAGGTGGGGACGCCGAAGAAGGAGACGGCCCCGAAGTCGGCGAGGGTCTCCATGGCCACGAAGGCAAGCCCCGCCGCCACCGCCGGCCGCGCCAGCGGCAGCCCCACCCGGTGGAAGGCGCCGAAGCCACTGCAGCCGAGGGTGCGGCTCACCTCCAGCGCGCACTGGGACTGTTCCACGAAGGCGGCCCGGGCGAGGGCGTAGACATAGGGATAGAGGGCGAGGGCGAGGACGAAGACGGCCCCGCCCAGGGAACGGATCTCCGGAAAGACGTAGTCGCCCACGCCCAGGCCGGTCGCGGCCCTGAGCCAGCTCTGCACCGGCCCCGTGACGTCCAGGAGATCGGTGTAGGCATAGGCCAGCACGTAGGCCGGCATGGCGAGCGGCAGCAGCAGCGCCCAGGAGGCCACCCGCCGCCCCGGGAAGTCGTACATGGCCACGAGCCAGGCGCAGGCGGTGCCCACCGCGCCGGTCACCAGCGCCACGCCCGCGAGCAGCAGGGCGCTGTTGGCCACGTAGTCCCACAGCACGGTGGCGGCGAGATGGCGCCAGAGGTCGCCGCCGCCGGTGCTCTGCGCGAAGACGGCCAGCACCGGGGCGGCGACGAGGAGTGCGGGCACCAGCAGCACCGCCCGGCGCAGCAGCGGGCCGACGCCGAGAGCCGGCGCGCTCGCCTCCGGTCCGAATCGTGCGCTGCCCACCGCCATGGATGCCGCCGCTCCCCGCCCTATGGCGTTTCCCCGGGTGCATGCCGCGTCCGTCCGCGATATAGGACCGGGTGTGTCCGGATTGACATGGAAACATTCTAGACTGCCATGACCGAAGACGCACGCTGCCCGCTGTGCGGCCGCCCGCTGCCCGAGGACGGGCCGGTGGACCGTCATCACGTGGTGCCCAAGAGCCGCGGCGGCCGGGTGACGGTGCGCATGCACCGCATCTGTCACCGGAAGCTGCACAGCCTCTTCAGCGAGGCGGAGCTGGCCCGCATCGGTGACGATTTCGCCGCCCTCGCCCGCGATCCCGACATCGCCCGCTTCCTGCGCTGGATCCGCACCAAGCCGCCCCACTTCCACGCCCGCACCGCACCGGCCCGTCGCCGCCGGCGCCGGCGGTGACGGTCACGTTCCGTCACCTCTTGAGGACTCCGGCTGGGAATGCTGCAATGGAGACGCACGTCGGACTAGAGGGCACATGTGGGAGGACACGGGATGCATCGACCGATCACCATCGCCGTTCTCGTCGCCACGCTGCTGGCGGCCGGAGCCGTCGGCGCCCAGGAGGAGCCGAAGGGCGTGGTCGCCTATCGCATCGCCGTCATGCGCACCCTCGGTGCCCAGATGATGGCCGTCAAGACCGCCCTCACCGAATCCCTCGAGTTCGTGGACAACGTGAAGTGGCATGCCGCCGTGATCGAGGACGCGGCGAAGGCCATGCAGGCGCAGCTCGAGGATCTGTTCCCCAAGGGGTCGACGGAGAACAGCCGCGCCCTTCCCACCATCTGGCAGAAGTGGGACGACTTCGCCGCCGCCACCGACCGCTTCGTGGAGCTGGCCGGCGAATTCCGGAAGGTGGCCGAGGGCGACGACGACCAGGCCATGCTCGCCGCCTTCGCGAAACTGGGCAAGAAGGGCTGCGGCGCCTGCCACGAGGGGTTCCGCAAAAAGAACTGACGAAGCCGGAACCGTGAGATCGCGGATCCGCACCGGCGTCCTCCGGACGCCGGTGGTCGTCCTGGTCCTGCTCCTCGGCGCCGTGACGATCCGGGCGGAGGAGGATTCCGGGAACCGGGGCGCGCAGGTGTTCGCCATCGCCGGCTGCGCCAACTGCCACACGGCCAGGAACGGACCGCCGCTGGCGGGCGGCGATCCCCTGCGCACACCCTTCGGCATCTTCCATCCGCCCAACATCACCCCCGATCCCGAGACGGGCATCGGCCGCTGGACCTACGGGGATTTCGTGCGCGCCATGCGGGAGGGTCGGGCGCCGGACGGCACGCCCTACTATCCCGCCTTCCCCTACACCTCCTACCACCGCATGACCGACGCGGACCTGTGGGCGCTGTGGGCGTATCTGCGGAGGGTGCCGCCGGTGCGGGCGCCGCGCCGCGACCACGAGCTGTCCTTTCCCTACGGTCTGCGCAGCGGTCTCCACCTCTGGCAGTGGCTGTTCCACGACCCGCGCCCCTTCGTGCCCGATCCCGACCGCGACGGGACCTGGAACCGCGGCGCCTATCTGGTGCTGGGTCCGGGTCACTGCGCCGAATGCCACACGCCCCGCGGCTGGTTCGGCCAGCTCGACGAGGACCGCCTCTTCGCCGGCAATCCCGACGGGCCGGAGGGGACCAAGGTGCCCAACATCACGCCCGATCCCGAGGTCGGCATCGGCCGCTGGAGCGTGGACCAGATCGTCTTCTACCTGAGGGTGGGCATGCGGCCGGACGGCGATTTCGCCGGGGGCCCCATGGCGAAGGTGATCGAGAACGGGACGAGCCGTCTGCCGGACTCGGATCTCCGGGCCATCGCCGTCTTCCTGAAATCGCTGCCGCCGCGGCGCTAGCCGTCCCACGGTCCCGCGAACAGCCGTTCCAGCAGCGCGCAGTCCGGATCCTCCCCGCGCCGACAGCCCGCCACCAGCGCGGCGAGGCGATCGCGCACCGCCGTCAGTTCGGCGAGGCGGTGCTCCACCGCCAGGAGATGACGCGCGGCCAGCGCCCGGACCTCCTCGCAGGTGCCGCCACGGCCGCCGACGGCCAGCAGTTCCCGCACCTCCTCCAGCGAGAAACCGAGACGACGGGCCGCCCGCACGAACCGCAGCCGGGCGAGATGGGCGGGACCGTAGCGGCGGTGGCCGCGGTCGGTACGCGGTACCGGTGGCAGCAGGCCGATCCGCTCGTAGAAGCGCACCGTCTCCGGATGACAGCCGGCGCGGGCGGCGAGCTCGCCGCGTCGCCAGCCCGGCTCACGGGTCCGTGAGGACGAGGGGCTCATGGGGCCTTGATCCTGGAGCGGCTCCAGGATCTACATGGAGGGTCGGTTCCGGATCGGCCAGACGGGAGGGACCGGATGTCGGATGCACGTGTCTCGCCGAGCGCTGCCGTCGCGGAAGGGGGTGAGCGGGTGGACGGCGCCCGCGAGCCTCTGGTCCCGCTCTCGGCCCTGGGAGCGGCCGGCCTCTCCGCCTCCTGCTGCCTGCTGCCGCTGGCGCTGGTGCTGATGGGACTGGGTGGTGTCTGGATCGGCTCCCTCACCGCCCTCGCCGCCCACGAGCCGTGGCTGCTCACGGTTTCGGCGGGCCTGCTCGCCTTCGGCTTCCATCGTGCCTACGGACGGCGGGCACGCTGCACCGCCGACGGCTGCCGCCGGCGGAGTCTCCGCCTGACCCGGGCCGTGCTCTGGTTCTCCGCCGTCGTGGTGCTGGCCTCCGCCACCACCGGCTGGTGGATCCCCTGGCTGCTGGACTGAGGAGATCGCGACATGCGCCGTCTCGTCCTTTTCGTCCTCGCCCTCCTGCCGCTGCTCCCGACTCCCCGACCGGCTCCGGCCGCCGGCGACACCCCCGCGACGCACGCGGTGACCCCACGGGCGGAGGTGGTGCTGGTGGTGGAGAACATGACCTGCCCCTCCTGTCCCTACATCGTCGAGCGGGCCCTCACGGCGGTCGAGGGCGTGGTGGCGGCGGAGGTGGACTTCGCGAGCCGGACCGCCCGCGTGGTCTACGACCCCGCCGTCACCGACATCGAGGATCTCACCGCCGCCACCGCCGGCTACGGCTATCCCTCCCGTCCCCTCGCCGGCGACGGGGCCTCCTGATCCGCGGCATCCCCGCACCGCCTTCCCTTGCGGAGAAACGCCCGTGTCCCCTTCCGAATCCTCCGGGACCTTCGATCTCGCCGTGGTGGGGGCCGGCTCCGCCGGCTTCGCCGCCGCCATCGCCGCCGCCGAACGGCGGGCGCGGGTGCTGCTGATCGGACACGGAACCCTCGGCGGCACCTGTGTCAACATCGGCTGCGTGCCCTCCAAGTTCCTGATCCGGGCCGCCGAGGCCGCCCACGCCGGCCGTCACGCGCGCCGTTTTCCCGGCATCGCGGGCGACACCCGGCTCGTGGACTGGGCGGCCCTGCAGCGGGCGCGCGAGGAGCTGGTCACCACGCTGCGGCGGGAGAAATACGAGGCGCTGCTGCCGCTCTATCCGAACGTCCGCTATCTGGAGGGGCGGGCGCGCCTCCGGGCGGACGGCGTGGAGGTGGACGGCCGGCGCCTTCCGGCGCGGGCGGTGGTGATCGCCACCGGCGCCCGCCCCGCCGTTCCGCCCATCCCCGGCATCGAGACGGTGCCGGTGCTGACCAGCACCGAAGCCTTGGCGCTCCCGCGGCGGCCCGCCTCGCTGCTGGTGGTGGGCGCCGGTTACATCGGCTGCGAACTGGCCCAGGCCTATGCCCGCTTCGGCACCGCCGTGACCCTCGTCTGCCGCCGCCGACTGCTGCCCGGATTGGATCCGGAGGTGTCCGAGACCCTCACCGCCGCCTTCGCCGCAGAAGGGATCCGGGTGGTGACGGGCGTGCGCTACCGGCGGCTGCGGCCGCGGGAAAGTGGCGTCGCCCTCGAGATGGAGCGGGAGGGGCGGGTGGAGACGCTGACGGCGGAGCGGCTGCTGGTGGCCACCGGCCGCGTGCCCGACACGGAGAATCTCGGCCTCGCGGAGCTCGGCATCGCCACCGACTCCCGCGGCTTCGTCGAGGTGGACGACCGTCTGCGCACGAGCCGTCCGGGCGTCTATGCCGCGGGGGACGTCACCGGCGGCCCCATGTTCGTCTACGTGGCCGCCCGGCAGGGCCGCATCGCCGCCCTCAACGCCCTCGAGGGCGACCGCCACCGCTACGCGCCGGCGGCGGTGCCGTCGGTGGTGTTCACCGATCCCCAGGTGGCGGCGGTGGGCTGGAGCGAGACGGCGGCGCGGGCGGCGGGGCTCGAGGTGGAGGTGCGCACCCTGTCCCTCGCGGCGGTTCCCCGTGCCCTCGTCGCCCGTGACGCGCGCGGCTTCGTCCGGATGGTGGCGGACCGCGGGGACGGCCGCGTGCGCGGCGTCCAGATCGTGGCCCCCGAGGGCGCCGATGCCGTCCAGACCGCCACCCTCGCCCTCGAGGCCGGCTTCACGGTGGAGCGGCTGGCGGAGGTGCTCTTCCCCTATCTCACCACGGTGGAGGGGCTGCGGCTGGTGGCCCAGACCTTCACCCGCGACGTCTCACGCCTGTCCTGCTGCGCCGCCTGAGGCTCCGGCCGGCGGGCGCGGGCCGGCGGCGAGGGCCAGCAGCAGCGCCACCAGCGCCAGCGCCGCCGCCAGCAGGAAGGTGGCCGTCGGCCCGGCCCCGTCCCAGCCGACGCCGGCCACGAGACCGGCCACCAGCGAGGCGATGCCGACGGTGAAATGGTAGAGACCGAAGGCGGTGCCACGGAGTTCGGCCGGTGCCGCATCGGCCACCATGGCCGCGAGCAGCCCCTGACTCGCGGCGAGATGGAGGCCGTAGAGGGCGACGCCGGCGAAGGCCACCGCGATCCCCGGGGCCAGCGCCAGCATCAGATCGGCACCGATCAGCAGGCCGAAGGCCAGCGCCAGCAGCGCCGCCCGCGGCAGCCGATCGGCGAGCGCGCCGAAGGGATAGGCGCAGGCGGCATAGACCAGGTTCATGGCCACCAGCACCAGCGGCGAGACCGCCGCGGCCAGCCCCAGCTCGTACAGCCGCAGGATCAGGAACGCCTCCACCAGACGGGCGACGAGACCGATGCCGGCGGCGGCCAGCACCAGCCAGAACGTCCCGGGCAGCCGTGCGAGATCCGCCCGCCACGAGGGGCGCGCGGCCGGGACCCCCGCCACCGTCCGCTGCGGTTCGCGGACGAAGCGGGCCAGCACCGCCACCGAGAGGATCGCCGGCACCACGGCGAACAGATAGACCCGGCGCACGTCGCCGGCGACGAGCAGCATGAGGGCGCTGGCGGCGAGGGGGCCCAGCACCACCCCCACCGTGTCCAGGGCCTGGCGCAGGCCGTAGGCGCGCCCCCGCAGCGCCTCCGGCACCAGGTCGGCGATGAGGGCATCGCGCGGCGCCCCGCGGATGCCCTTGCCGATGCGATCCAGCACCCGCGCCACCAGCACGGCCCCCACGCCGCCGGCCAGGGCGAACAGGGGCTTGGCCAGAGCGGCGAGGCCGTAGCCGGCCAGCACCAGCGGCTTGCGCCGCGGCAGGCGGTCGGCGAGCCGGCCGGAGGCGAGCCGGGTGAAGGAGGCCACCGCCTCCGCCAGCCCCTCCACCATGCCGAGGGCGGTGGCGCTCGCCCCCAGCACCCCCACCAGGAAGACCGGCAGCAGGGCGTGGATGGTCTCGCTGGAGGTGTCCATCAGCAGCGAGACCACGCCCAGCACCCACAGCGTCCGCGGCAGCCGTCCGCCGGCGCCCATGCCCGTCCCGCCGGCCGCTCCGCGGTCTTCCTGAAGCGCACCGAAATCCCTGTCCAGCGCGACGACTGGTCCCGGCCCGCCGGCGACCGATATCGATCGGTGAGACGCGGAGGTGGCGCATGGAGCTGCTGCTGACCCACGAGGTCCCCGTTCGCACCGCCGTCTTCCTCCTGGTGCTGGTGGCCATGGCGCTGTGGGAGGCGGCGGTGCCGAGGCGGCGGCGCGAACTGCCCCGGCTGCTGCGCTGGAGCGGCAATCTCGGCCTCGTGGTGGTGGACGCGCTGGTGGTGCGGGCGGTGCTGCCGCTGCTGGCGGTGGGCGTAGCGGCGCTGGCGGAGGCGCGCGGTTTCGGCCTCCTGCCGGCCCTCGGCCTGCCGCGCCCCCTCGCCGTGCTGGCGGCGGTGGTGCTGCTGGACCTCACCGTCTATCTCCAGCACGTGCTCTTCCACGCCGTGCCGGCGCTGTGGCGGCTGCACCGGGTCCACCACGCCGACCCGGAGTTCGACACCACCACCGGCGTGCGCTTCCACCCGGTGGAGATCCTCCTCTCCATGCTGCTCAAGATGGCGGTGGCCGGGGCCCTGGGCGCCCCGCCCGAGGCGGTGGTGCTGTTCGAGATCCTCCTCAACGCCAGCTCCCTCTTCAATCACGCCAATCTCGCCCTGCCGCCGCGGGTGGACCGGTGGCTGCGACGGGTGATCGTCACCCCCGACATGCACCGCGTCCACCATTCGGTGCATCCGGACGAACATCACCGCAATTTCGGCTTCGCCCTCTCCATCTGGGACCGGCTGTTCGGCACCTACCGCGCCCAGCCGCGCGACGGCCACGAGCGGATGGTGCTGGGCCTGCGCATCTTCCGCGATCCGGCGGAACAGCGCCTCGACCGACTCGTCACCCAGCCCTTCCGCCGCCCCGCCGGCCGGGCCCCGACCCTGCTGGGCGAAGCCGACGGCGGGCGGCGGTCGCTCACGCAGGGGTGAGTGGACGACGACGGCGCAGGGCGGCGGGATCGCGCCGGAGCCGTGCCGGATCGGAGCGTGCATGAGTCCCTTCGAGCTGATGGTGCTGCCTCTGGCGCTGGGGTTGCTGGGCTTCGTGGAGCCCTGCACCCTCGGCACCACCCTGCTGTTCGTGGACTGGCTGGGGGCCCGGCCGCCGGGCCGGCGCCTGTTGGAGACCCTCGCCTTCGCCGGCGCCCGCGCGACGCTGGTGGGGCTGCTCGGCCTCGCCGCCGCCCTCGTCGGGACCGCCTTCACCGGTTTCCAGCGCGCGGTCTGGATCGGCCTCGGGAGCCTCTACCTGCTGCTCGGCACCGTCCAGCTCCTCCGGCGGCGCCCCCTCGGAATGCGCCTCTCGCTTCCCGGTGCCGACGGCCGTCACGCCGCCGGCACCGCCCTCGGTCTCGGTCTCCTCTTCGGCCTCAACATTCCCGCCTGCGCGGCGCCATTGCTGGCCCTGCTGCTGGGGACGGCGGCCGCCGCCGGCGCCTCCGGTCTCGGTCCGGTGACGGGATTCCTTTCCCTCGCCCTCTTCGGCTTCGCCCTGTCGTTGCCGGTGGTGGCGGCGGTGGCGCTGCCGCGAGGACGCCGCGCCCTCGAGGCCCTCCGCCGGTGGACCGATCGCGTGCCGCGGCTCACCGGGGCCGTGCTGGTGGCGGTGGGCGTCTGGTCCGTCGTCTTCGCGCTCACCGTCGACATCCCCCTCGTCGGCGACGGCGCCGGACCGCGTTGACGCGCCGCGGCGGGCGGTGTCGAAAGGGTTCCGGTCGCGGTCGGGAGCACGCATGGACATCCTCGTCTTCGGGGCACGGACCGGCACCCTGCGGCGGCTGGCGGCGCGGGGATTCCGTCCCCTCCTGCCCGGTGGCGGAGAGGCGCCGGCGGGCGTGGAGACGGTGGCGGAGCCGGCGGTGCTGTGGGAACGGCTGCCATCTCCCCGCTTCGCCCTGCTGGACCTCGCCGGGACCGCGCTGGAGGAGGGTCTCGCCGAGGTGTCGCGCTGGCTGGAGCCGGGCGACGTGCTGCTGGATCCCTCGCCGAGCTGGTGGTGCGACACCCTCCGCCGCGCCCGCCGTTCCCGCCACCGTGCGCTGCACCATCTGGATCTGGCCGAGCTGGACGAGAGCGGCGCGGCGCGGCTGCTGGTGGGCGGGACGCAAGAGGCGGTGGACCTCGCCGCGCCCGTCCTGGACCGGCTGGCGCCGGCCGGCGGCTGGCGGCGCCTCGGCAGTCCCGGCGCCGCCCATTTCGCCCGCGCCCTCGCCGAGGCGGTGCGCACGGTGCGGGCCCTGGCCCACGGTGAGGCGGTCCAGCTCGCCGAGGCCTTTCCGGGGGAGTTCGACGGCGCCCTCGCCCGGCGCCTGTGGCCGCCCCTCGCGCCCGGCGACGGCCGCGAGGCCTGGGTGCCGGACGATGCGGTGCGGCTGGAGGCGGCGGTGCCGGTGCTGGCGCAGGCGGTGATGCTGCGCATCGGCGAGCGGCTCGACGAACACGCCTCGGTCCCGCCACCGCCGCGCTTCGGCCCCTTCCTGTGGCCGGAGGAACCGGAGGAGGGAGCACCGGAAGACCCCGGCGGCTGATCTTCCCCCCACCGGAGCGTGGCTCTAAATCGGACGTGGAGGTGGGGAGGAGGGGCCATGGCTCCCGCCGACGACGACATCCTCGAGCTCGAGATCCCGCCCCACGACCTCGGCGCCTTCCTCGGGGTGCCGCCGGAACCGGCCGGGCTCGTGATCTTCGCCCACGGCAGCGGCTCCTCCCGCTTCAGTCCCCGCAACGGCTTCGTCGCCCGCGAACTGCGCACCGCCGGCTTCGCCACCCTGCTCTTCGACCTGCTCACCGCCGAGGAGTCGCTGGACCGCGCCCGGGTCTTCGACATCACCCTCCTCGCGGAGCGCCTGCTGGAGGCGGTGGACTGGGCCCGCCGCCGGCCGGAGCTGGCGTCCCTCCCCATCGGTCTCTTCGGCGCCAGCACCGGGGCCGCCGCCGCCCTCGTGGCCGCCGCCGAGGAGCCAGAGGTGGTGCGCGCGGTGGTCTCCCGCGGCGGCCGGCCGGATCTCGCCGGGCCCGCCCTGCCGAAGGTGCGGGCGCCGACGCTGCTGATCGTCGGCGGACACGACACGGTGGTCCTCGAACTCAACCGTCTCGCCCGGCGCCGCATGACGGCGCCGGTGGAGCTCGCCGTGGTCCCCGGTGCCGGCCACCTCTTCGAGGAGCCGGGTGCGCTGGAGCGGGTGGTGGAGCTCGCCCGCGACTGGTTCCGCCGCTGGCTCGGGGGCAGGGAGGCGTGAGCAGCGCGCCGCCCGCCGACTTTCCCGCGGACTTCCGCTTCGGCGCCGCCACCGCCGCCCACCAGGTGGAGGGCGACAACGTCCACAGCGACTGGTGGGAGGCGGAGCAGGCGGGTCGCCTGCCCCACCGCTCCGGCGCCGCCTGCCGCCACCACGCCCTCTACGCCGAGGACTTCGACCGCGCCGCCGCATTGGGTCACGATGCCCACCGTCTCTCGGTGGAATGGGCACGCATCGAGCCGCGGCCGGGCCGCATCGACCGCGCCGCCCTCGACCACTACCGGCGGGTGATGACGGCGCTGCGGGAGCGCGGTCTCGAACCCTTCGTCACCCTCCAGCACTTCACCCTGCCCGCCTGGTTCGCCCGGGAAGGGGGCTGGCTCGCCGCCGACGCCCCGGCCCGCTTCACCCGCTATGCGGCGGTGGTGGCGGAGGCGCTGGGCGATCGCGTCACCTTCTGGCTCACCGTCAACGAACCCACCGTCTACGCCAAGCGGGCCTACGCGGTGGGGGACTGGCCGCCCTTCCGCCACGGCCGCTTCGGCGAGGCGCGGCGGGTGGTGGCGGCGATGCTGGAGGCCCACCGGCGCGCGGCCGCCGAGCTCCACCGCCTGTGCCCCGGGGCCCGGGTGGGGATCGCCCACAGCGCGCCCTTCGTCACCCCGCGCACGCCCGCCACCCTCCTCGACCGCCTGGTGGCGCGCCTGCGCGATCTGGTGCTCAACACCCTGCCGGTACGGAGCGCGCGGCCCGGCCTCGACTGGCTCGGCCTCAACTACTACGCCCGTCAGCTGGTCCACTGGCGACCGCGGGGGACCGCCTGGCTGTTCGGGACCGACTGGACCGGCCCCGACGGCCGCGGACCGCGCCGCTTCTCCGACCTCGGCTGGGAGATCTGGCCCGCGGGGCTCGGCGCGGTCCTCCGCCGCTTCGCCGCCCTCGGCCTCCCCCTCTACGTGACCGAGAACGGACTCGCCACCCGCGACGAGGCGCTGCGGGTGCGCTTCCTGCTGGACCATCTGCGGGAGGTGGCGCGGGCGCGGGCCGACGGGGTGGACGTGCGCGGCTATTTCTGGTGGTCGCTCCTGGACAATTACGAATGGGCCGAGGGCTTCGCCCCCCGCTTCGGCCTCTACGAGACGGACTACCGGGACTGCACGCGGCGCCCGCGCCCCGTCGCCGAGGTCTACCGGGAGATCTGCCTGACCCGCAGCCTCGCCGCCGGCGAGCGCAGGGCCACCGCCCTGGCGGGGACCGAGGCCTGACCGCGGCGGGCCACGGGCGGCCGCGGGCCCCCTTCCCGCAACAGCGCCACCAGCGCCCGCGTCTGCACCCGCACCCAGGGCGCCCTCAGGTGATAGGCGTCGAAGAAGGCCTCCTCGGGCAGCGCCAGTTCCCGATGCAGATCCACCACCCGCGTGCCGGTGCCGGCCAGTGCCCGTCGTACCCGCGCCATGTGGTCGGCGAGACCGCGTCCCTCCGGATCCCAGGCGGCGAGATAGCCGGGCCGCATGGGCGCCAGCACGAAGACCGAGTCGATGCCGCGGGCCTCCAGCATGCGGGCGATCTCCCCGAGCGCCCGATAGCAGCGGGGATCCGGCTCGGGGAAGATGCCGCGCACGATCCGCGCCGGCACCCGCTCCCGGGTGACGGTGAGCAGTTGCCCGCCCCACGGCTCGAGCCGGCGGGTGTCGAGGGTGTCGGGACCGAGGCGCAGCCGGCGCGGCCAGTCGAGGGCATCCCGCAGCAACCGCAGCGGCGCCAGATGACGCAGGTGATGGTAGAGGAGCGGATAGCGCCGGGTCAGGAGATCGCGGGCCTCGTCGGGATCGAACAGCCGGGCGGTGGCCGGCGGACAGGCCTCGAAGTCGATGTAGGTGGACATGAGCACCACCCGCCGCACCCGCGGTTCCCGTTCGAGCAGGAACGCCAGCCAGAAGCGGGTCTGGTGCATCTTGGCCCCCAGCAGCCCCACATTGCGGAAGCGCACGCCCCCGCCGAGGCCCTCCCGCACCACGGTCCCGTCCACACCGTAGAAGGCCACGGAGGAACCGGCGAACAGGAGATCGGCCGGGGGCGGCGGCCTCTCGCGCCAGCGCAGGAGGGTGAGGTCGAGATCCCAGCGGCCGCTGAGGGGGGGCGGCGGCAGGCGCCCCGTCGCATCCAGCAGGGCGAGGCCGCCCACCACCAGACCGAGGGTGCCCAGCAGCGCCGCCGCGAACAGGCGGACGAAGCGGCGCCCCTGCCGCCGATCCGGATGCGGTTCAGAACTGGAAATAGAGGAACTCACGCGGCGCCTCCGAGACCAGGGCCAGGAGCAGCACCGCCGCCGTCACCCCGAGGGCGACGGCCTGGGCGGGCCGGGCGTCGAAACGGGCGAGCACCGCCGGCACGAACCGCCACCAGCGATCGTCCAGCGGCCGTGCGCCCTCGAGACGGAACCACTGCTGGGTGTTGGGCAGGAGGAAGGCGATGGCGGCGGCACCGGCGAGCCACAGCGCTTCCTCGCCGCCGCGGAAGAGGAAGTCGGGGACGTAGCGGAACTCGACGCCGAGGACGCCGAGCAGGGGCGTGAGCGGACCGAAGAGGGCGGCAAACTTCTCCGGCAGGACGATGCCGTTGAGACCGGCCATGCCGGCGAGGATGCGGCCGGCCGCCTCGAAGCTCTCGGCCCGGAAGGGAACCCACGCCACCACCACGGCGAGGAAGGTGAGCGTCCATGCCGCGAACCGCCCCCACGCGCTCGGCCGCTCCGGGAGCCATCCGAGCCGCGCGCGCAGGGCCCGCCAGCCGTGGGCGATCATGAGGTAGAGACCGTGGAGGCCGCCCCAGACCACGAAGGTCCAGGCGGCACCGTGCCAGAGGCCGCCCAGCAGCATGGTGATCATCAGATTGAGATAACGCCGCACCGGCCCCTTCCGGCTGCCCCCCAGGGGAATGTAGAGATAGTCGCGGAGGAAGCGCGACAGGGTCATGTGCCAGCGGCGCCAGAAATCCACGATGTCGGTGGCCTTGTAGGGACTGTCGAAGTTGAAGGGAAGGCGGATGTTGAACATCCGCGCGAGGCCGATGGCCATGTCGGAATATCCGGAGAAGTCGAAATAGAGCTGGAAGGTATAGGCCAGCGCTCCGCCCCACGCCTCCAGGAGGGTGGGATCGCGGCCGGCCAGCGCCGCGTCGAACACCGGCGTGGCATAGACCGCCACGCCGTCGGCGACGATCACCTTCTTGACGAGACCGAAGGTGAAGATGGCGAGGCCCAGGGCGAAATGGTCGGGCCGCGGCCGGTAGGTGGCGCTCTCGCGGAACTGGGGCATCATCTCGCCGTGATGGACGATGGGCCCGGCGATGAGCTGGGGGAAGAAGGAGACGAAGAGGGCGTAGTCGACGAGTCCCCGGGAGCCGACGAGCCCGCGATGGGCGTCCACCAGATAGGCGATCTGCTGGAAGGTGAAGAAGGAGATCCCGAGGGGCAGGAACACGCCGGCGACGACGAGATCCGCCCCCGTGAGCGCGCCGAGGGTGCCGAGGAAGAAGTTGACGTATTTGAAATAGCCGATCACCGCCAGGTCGAGGGCGATGCCCAGGGTCAAGAGCGCCCGCGACGGCCGGCGCAGCAGCCGCTGACCGATGGCGTAGTTGACCAGGATGCTGGCCAGCAGCAGCAGGACGAAGGGCGGATTCCACCAGGCGTAGAAGAACAGCGAACAGGCCACCAGCCACAGGGGGGCGAAGCGCCGCGTCGCCTCGCGCCGGCCCAGCAGGAAGAAGCCCAGGAGCGTGACCGGCAGGAATCCCAGCAGGAACTCGAGCGAGTGGAAGAGCATGGATCCGGTCCGGTGCGCCGGCGCGGTGCCGGCATCCAATCTGACCCGAGGGGCGACGCCTTGCAACGCGGGGGAGGTCGGCGCGGACGGGTGATCGGCTCCGGAGTACGCCCCTTCGATGTATTCGGGGATGCCGTGTTCGCCGAGTGGACGGGGGCGCGCAGGCGCTTGGACCGGCGGCGGCGGCCGTGCTAACCGTCCCGCCGCCATCCGGGAGCGGGCCCAAGGGTCGGGAGGTGTCCATGAGCGAGGCGGCGGTCGCGCGCGAGCGCATGGAGTTCGACGTGGTGATCGTGGGCGGCGGGCCCGCCGGGCTCGCCGCCGCCATCCACATCGCCCGCCTCGCCCGCGAACGCGGGCTCGAACCCTCCGTCTGCCTGCTGGAGAAGGGATCGGAGATCGGCGCCCACATCCTCTCCGGGGCGGTGATCGAGACTCGCGCGCTCGACGAACTGCTGCCGGACTGGCGCGAAGGGGGGGCGCCCCTCACCACGCCGGCGCGCGAGGACCGTTTCCTCTTCCTCACCGAGCGCCGCGCCGTCCGCCTGCCCACCCCGCCGCAGATGCGCAACGAGGGCAATTGGATCGTCAGCCTCTCCGATCTCTGCCGGTGGCTGGGCGAGCGGGCCGAGGCGCTGGGCGTGGAGGTGTTCGCGGGCTTCCCGGCGGCCGAGGTGCTCTACGACGGGGAGGGCCGGGTCGCCGGCGTGATCACCGGCGACATGGGCGTGCGCCGGGACGGCACCCCCGGTCCCAACCACCAGCCCGGGGTGGAGCTGCACGCCCGCTACACCCTCTTCGCCGAGGGCTGCCGCGGCCATCTCACCCGACGCCTCGAGCGGCATTTCGACCTCCGCCGTGACGCCCAGCCCCAGACCTACGGCCTCGGCATCAAGGAGCTGTGGGAGGTGCCGGAGGCGCGCCACCGGCCGGGGCTGGTGATCCACACCGTGGGCTGGCCGCTGGATCCGGACACCTACGGCGGCTCCTTCCTCTACCACTGGACCGGCCCCTCCGGAGAGCGCTTCGTCTCCGTCGGCTTCGTGGTGGGCCTCGACTACACCAACCCCTGGCTCTCCCCCTTCGAGGAGATGCAGCGCTTCAAGCTCCATCCGGCCATCCGCCCGCTGTTCGAGGCGGGCGCGCGGCGGGTGGGCTACGGCGCCCGCGCGCTGGTGGAGGGCGGTTTCCAGTCGCTGCCGCGGCTGGTCTTCCCGGGCGGTGCCCTCGTCGGCGACTGTGCCGGCTTCCTCAACGTGCCCAAGATCAAGGGCACCCACATGGCCATGAAGTCGGCCATGGTGGCGGCGGAGGCGGTGGTGGAGGCGCTGGCCCGCGGCGAGAGCCGCACCGTCCTCGACGCCTATCCGGAGCGGCTGCGGACGAGCTGGCTCTGGGACGAGCTCTACCGCGCGCGCAACATTCGCCCCGCCTTCCGCTGGGGGCTGTGGCCGGCCATGGCCTACGCCGCCCTCGACACCTGGGTATTCCGCGGCAGAGCGCCCTGGACCCTGCGGCACCATGCCCCCGACCACGCGACGCTGCGGCGGGCCGCGGAGGCACGGCGGATCGACTATCCGAAACCGGACGGTCGCATCACCTTCGACCGGCTCTCCTCGGTCTTCCTCGCCAACGTGGCCCACGAGGAGGACCAGCCCTGCCATCTGCGGCTGCGGGATCCGCGCGTCCCGGTGGAGGTGAACCTGGCGGAATATGGCGGACCCGAGGCGCGCTACTGTCCGGCCGCCGTGTACGAGTTCGTGGACGACGGGCGGGGCGGTCGGCGTCTTCAGATCAATTTCGCCAACTGCGTCCACTGCAAGACCTGCGACATCAAGGATCCGCGCCAGAACATCGAGTGGGTGCCGCCGGAGGGCGGCGGCGGCCCCAATTACGTCCACATGTGAGGCCGGGAACGAAGGGGCCCGGGCCGGAGCCCGGGCCGTCCCGTCGCCCCGCGGCGGAGGTCAGTTCTGGTCCTGCCGTTCCAGGCAGGAGCGCTCGGCCACGCACAGGCAGAAGCCCAGCCGGCAGCCGACCGTCCGCCAGCAGGCGCCGAGGGCATCGCCGCACGGGTTCTGGGATGCCGCGGGACGCGGCGCTCCCGGCTCGAGCGGGAGGCGGCGGGTGACCTTGCCCTGTCGCTGCAACTGCCGCTCGAGCCGCTCCAGTTCCTTCGCGCCCCCGTCGCGGCCCGCCGACGCCGGCAACGGCGAGGCGAGGAGCAGGGCCGCGGCCGCGAGGATCGTCGTCGTCGTGCGCAGCTTCGTTCCCATCTCCGTTCCTCCCGATCCACTCACCGTTCAGGACCCGGGGCGGTCCCGCCGGACCACTTCCGCCCCCTGACCGAACAGGATCCTCTTCGCCTCCTCGTCGAGGCCGCGGGCGGCCTCCCGGATCTCCGCGGCCCGGGCGTAGGCCCGCTGGGTCGCCGGCCGCGCGCGGATCTCCTCGAACCAGCGGCGCAGATTCGGGTGATCGTCGAGGCGCTGCCGCTGCCGCTTCCAGGGCACCACCCACGGATAGCAGGCCATGTCGGCGATGGTGTAGGCCTCGCCGGCGAGGAAGCGGCGTCCCTCCAGCCGCCGGTCCAGCACCGCGTGGAGCCTCGAGACCTCCCGCACGTAGCGTTCCGTCGCATAGGGAACCCGCTCCGGCGCGTAATCGAGGAAGTGGTGCGCCTGGCCGGCCATGGGTCCGAGGCCGCCCACCTGCCAGAACAGCCATTCCAGCACCGTCTTGCGGCCGCGGAGATCGGCCGGGAGGAAGCGACCGGTCTTCTCGGCGAGATAGAGCAGGATCGCCCCCGACTCGAAGACGGAGAGCGGCGGTCCCCCGTCCGGCGGGTCGTGGTCGACGATGGCGGGGATGCGGTTGTTGGGACTGACGGCGAGGAAGGCGGGATCGAACTGGGCGCCGCGACCGATGTCGACGGGCACGAGCCGGTACGGCAGGCCCGCCTCCTCCAGGAAGAGGGTGATCTTGTGCCCGTTGGGCGTGGGCCAGTAGTAGAGATCGATCACCGTCCCGGATCCCCCGTCGCCGTCTCCGACCCTCCCGTCTCGGCCCCGTGCCCGGCCGGCGGCGTGACGGGCACGGCCCAGATGATCACGAAGGCCTGGGCCAGGGGCGGTTCGTCCGTGAGGGTGAGCTCGATGCGCGCCGCCATGCCCGGCGGCGTGATCTCGGCGAGGCGGCGCGCCGCTCCCCCGTGCAGGCGCAGGGTGGGTTTGCCCGAGGGCAGATTCACCACCTCGAGGTCACGGAGGAAGACGCCGCGGCGGAAACCGGTGCCCAGCGCCTTGGCGCAGGCCTCCTTGGCGGCGAAGCGCTTGGCGTAGGTCTCGGCCCGTCGCGAGCGGCGCTCGGCCCGCGCCCGCTCGCCGGCGGTGAAGCAGCGGTGGGTGAAGCGGTCGCCGAAGCGCTCGAGGGTGCGCTCGATCCGCCGGATGTCCACGAGATCGGTGCCGAGGCCGAGGATCATGCCCCGCTCCGCACGGCGTCGAGGATCTCGCGCATGCGCCGCACCGCCGCCACGAACCCCGCGAAGACCGCCTCGCCGATCAGGAAGTGGCCGATGTTGAGCTCCACCACCTGGGGCAGGGCCGCCACCGGCCGCACATTGTCGTAGTCGAGGCCGTGGCCGGCATGGCATTCGAGGCCGAGCTCCGCGCAGCGCCGCGCCGCCTCCACGAGCCGCCGCAGCTCCCGCTCCCGCGCCGTCCCGGCGGCCTCGCAGTAGGTGCCGGTGTGCAGTTCCACGCAGGGCACCCCCACCCGCGCCGCCGCCTCCAGTTGCACCGGGTCGGGGTCCACGAAGAGGGAGACGCGGATGCCGGCCTCCAGGAGCGGGCCGACGTAGCGGCGCAGATACGTCTCCTGCCCGGCCACGTCGAGCCCGGATTCGGTGGTGCGCTCCTCGCGGCGTTCGGGGACGATGCAGCAGGCGTGCGGCCGCACCCGCAGGGCGATGGCCCGCATCTCCTCCGTCGCCGCCATCTCCAGATTGAAGGGCAGGTCCACCTCGCGGGCGATGCGCTCCACGTCGGCGTCGGTGATGTGGCGGCGGTCCTCGCGCAGATGGGCCGTCACCTGGTCGCCGCCCGCCTCGCGGACGAGACGGGCCGCCCGGATCGGGTCGGGATGGGTCCCGCCGCGGGCATTGCGCAGGGTGGCCACATGGTCGATGTTGATGCCGAGGCGGATGCGCCGCATGGACCGTCTCCCCCGTCCCGGCGCCTCTCATAGGCCGTGCGGTGAACGGTGCAAGGGCACGGAACCACCGCGGGAGAGATGGTGGGGGAACGTCCCTTGCCCGCGTCCCGCCGCATCGCTCCGCTCACATGGTGAGGCCGCCGCGAAGCGGGTCGCGCCCTCCGGACGGTTCCGGGGCGGGCCTCGCGTCTTCGGAGCGGAGAGGGCGTACGGGCCCTCGGTCTTGCCCCCCGCTTCGGGTCCGGTTATGCGGAAAGATGCCCCCTCCCGGTAAGGGGAGGGACGACGTACCACACGAACGAGGGAGAACCACGGGCCATGTTCCGAGCCGCATGGGGTGTCCTGCTTCTGGGTCTGTGGGCCGGCGGCGTCGCCGCCGCCCAGCTCGAAGTGCGCATGCACGCCATCTCCCCCGAGGGCGTGGGCGAGGCCATCGGCACCGTCACCGTCGCCGACGGTCCCTTCGGCGCCATCTTCGCGCCCGATCTCACGGGGCTGCCCCCCGGCGAGCACGGCTTCCACGTCCACGCCAACGCCTCCTGCGACCCCGGCGAGAAGAACGGGAAGAAGGTCGCCGGTCTCGCCGCGGGCGGCCACTGGGATCCCGGGAACACCGGTCGTCACGAGGGCCCGGTGGGCGCGGGGCATCTGGGCGATCTGCCACGCCTCCTGGTCGACGCCGAGGGTCGTGCCCGCCTGCCGGTGGTGGCACCGCGCATCCGCGAGGTGGAGACGCTGCGGGGCCACGCCCTGATGATCCATGCCGGCGGCGACAACTATTCGGACGAGCCGAAGAAGCTCGGTGGCGGCGGTGCGCGCATCGCCTGCGGCGTCGTCGAGTGAACGTGGGGCGCGGGCGGGCCGTCGGGCCCGCCCGCCGTCCGCTCCCTCCCCGGTGCCGGGAGGAGGACGCCGGTGACACGGACGGAGACGGAGCGATGGTGGACGCGGCGACGGTGGCGGCCTGGCTGGAGGCCCATTTCGCGCCCTGGGTGCGGGAGCTCGACATCCGCGTCGAGACGGTGGAGACGGGACGGGTGCTCCTCGCGGTCCCGGCGGGGTCGCGCATCGCCCGGGTGGGCGGCATCGTCTGCGGCCAGGCCACGATGGCGCTGGCGGACACCGCCATGGCGCTGGCCCTCGCCACCACGAGGGGCACTTTCGTCCCCACCACCGTCACCCAGACCACCACCTTCCTGCGGCCGGCACGCGGGGCGCGGCTCGCGGCCGATGCCCGGGTGGTACGGGCCGGGCGCACCCTCGCCTACGGCGAGATCACCCTCCACGACGACGATCCCGGCCGTCCCGTGGCCCGGGCCACCAGTACCTACATGTTCCTGGAGAGCTGATCCCGTCGCCCCGGCCACAGGCGGTCGAGCGCCAGCACGGCGGCCACCGTCACGGCCGCCGCCCCGTGCCAGGCGGCAGCGGCAGGCCACAACAGCACCACCCCCGCCGCCGCCAGCGCCAGCCGCGTCGGCAGGGCCAGCGGCCATTCGGCGTAGCCCTCGAAGGCGGCGGCGAGGGCGTAGACGGCCAGCGCCGCGAAGAGGGTGATACCGAGGGCGGTGGCGAAGTCGCCCGAGAGATAGGGCGTGTAGGCGAACAGCACCGGCACGATGTAGAGGCCCTTGGCGATGCGCCAGGCGGTGAGCCCCGTGGCCATGGGCGGGGTCCTGGCGACGGCGGCGGCGGCGAAGGCGGCGAGACAGACGGGGGGTGTGACGTTGCTGTCCTGGGACAGCCAGAAGATGATCATGTGCGCCGACAGCAGGGTGGTGAGCAGGACCTCCGGCGACAGCGCCTGCTGGAACAGGGTCCCCGAGAATTCCGGGGGCACCAGCGCGTAGAGGGCCGCCGCCTCCTCGTACGGCATCGGCCCGGCCAGTCTCGCCGCGGCGGCCGGATCGGCCAGCAGGAAGATGGCCTTCGCCGCCTCCGGCAGGGTGCCGTCGGCGATCATGGCGATCACGTGGTTCTGATTGATGAGCTGTACCAGCGCCGGCGCCGAGAGGGTGGCGAGGACGATGTAGGAGGCGGTCACCGGCAACCCCATCCCCAGCACCAGCGAGGCCAGCGCCACCAGCACCAGCGCCACGAAGAGGCTGCCGCCGGCCCACTCCGCCAGCATCAGCGAGATGGTGTTGCCCATGCCGGTGGTGGCCACCACCATGACCACCAGCCCGATGGTCACCAGCAGCATGGCGGTGGTGACCATGTTGCGCGCGCCCAGCGCCAGCGCCTCCAGCACCGCCCGCGGGCCCATGGGCCTCGGCCCGAGCCAGCTCGCCACCACCACCGCCAGCATGCCGGCACCGGCGGCGTAGGTGGGGGTGAAGCCCCACACCAGCATGCCCACCAGTACGCCGATGGGCAGGACGAAGGTGAGGCCGCCCCGGCGCAGCACCTCCCACAGCGGGGGCGGAGTCTCCGCCGGCGGTCGCAGGTCGTGCTTGCGGGCGGTGATGCGCACCCACACGCCCACGGAGAAGAAGTACAGCAGCGCCGGCAGCACCGAGACGGCGGCGATGGTGAGGTAGGGGATCTGGGTGTAGTTGGCCATGACGAAGGCGCCCGCCCCCATGATGGGCGGCATGAGCTGGCCGCCGGTGGACGCCGCCGCCTCGACGCCGGCGGCGAAGCGCGGCGGGAAGCCGGCGCGGGTCATGAGGGGAATGGTGACCACGCCGGTGGAGACGGTGTTCGCCACCGCCGAACCGGAGACCGTGCCCATCAGCGCCGAGCCGAACACCGCCACCAGCCCCGGGCCGCCGGTGAAGCGGCCGGCCACCACCCGCGCCAGATCGATGACGAAGTCGCCCGCCCCCGAGCGCAGCAGGAAGGCGCCGAAGAGCACGAACATGAACACGTAGGTGGCGCCGATGCGGGCGATGTCGCCGAACATCCCCGAGACTTCGAAATAGGCGCGGAACAGGGTGGTCTCGAGGGTGAGGCCGGGAAAGCGGAACACGCCCGGCGCCCACGGGCCGAGGAAGGCCACGTAGGCGAGCCCCAGCAGGGCCAGCACCGGGATGAACCAGCCGGCGCTGCGCCGCGCGAACTCCAGCGCCAGCGCCACGGCGAGGATGGAGAAGAGCCAGTCGCTCCAGACGAAGGTGACGCCGCGTTCGTAGAGGGGATCGAAGGCGAAGACGGCATAGATCCCCGCCGCCAGCGCCAGCAGTCCGAGCCCCGCGTCGACCACGAGCATCGCCCGCGAATCCCGCCGGCGGGCGGGGATCACGAGGGCGCAGAGGAGGCCGAAGCCGCCCCAGTGGACGGCGGTGAGGGTGAGCTCCCGCACCAGCCCCACGGTGTTGGCCCAGATGTGGAAGAGGGCGAGGGCGACGCCGATCCAGAACACCACCCGGCCCAACGGCGTGCCGTCGAGGGGCCGCGTGGCGGCCACCGACACCGCCTCCTCGGCGGCCTCGGCGTCGCGCGGACGTTCCAGCGAGGCCATGCGGCGATCCGGGCTCCGCGGCGCGAAGGGGGTGGGGAGCGCGCCGGTCCCCACCCCGAAGGTTCACTGCGGCGGCAGGAGATGCTCGGGGATCTCGAGCCCCGCCTCCCGGTAGAAGCGCAGCGCACCGGGATGGAGCGGCGCCGGCAGCCCCGCGATGGCCTTCTCCAGCGCCATGGCCTTGGTGGCGGCGTGGATGTTGTGGAGGAAGGGCAGGTTCTCGTAGATGGTCTTGACGATCAGATAGACCGCCTCCTCGTCCACGTCCGCCCGCACGCCGAGGAAGTTGGGCTGGGCGATGGTCGGGACGTCCTCGTCCTGGTTGGGATAGGTGCCGGCCTCGAGGGTGTACGGCGTCCACAGATTCATGCCGCCGTCCGCCTTCGCGGCCAGCTCCGGCGGGAACTTCAGGATCGCCAGCCGCTCGCCCACCGCCGCCATGGCGCGGGTCACCGCCGAGACCGGCGGACCGGCGGGCAGATTGGCGCCCACCACATTGCCGTTCTGCAGGGCGTCGGCGGTGGGACCGTAGCCGAGATAGACCAGTTCGAACTTCTCGGGATCGATGCCGAGATTGCCGAGGATGGTGCGGCCCGACCCCTCGGTGCCGGAGTTCTTCTTGCCGATGGAGAACGGCTTGCCGTAGGCGTTCTCCAGATCCATCACCGTGCCGGTGGTGACGTAGTCGCGATAGAGCAGGAAGTGCTCCACGTTCTGCCACAGCATCGTCACCGACCGCAGCCAGGTCTGCGGTCCGGCCCCGGCGAAGCGGCCCGTTCCCGTCCAGGCCCACTTGCCGAACAGACCCTGAAGGATCGCGAACTGGGCCTGGTTCTCCCGCAGCAGCTTGACGTTCTCGCCCGAGCCGGCCGAGCTGATGGCCGACATGTCGATCTTCTGCTTGGGCTGGAGCTTGACCTTGATCAGCGTGGCGATGGCCACGCCCACCGGATAGTAGGTGCCGCCGGTGGTGGCGGTGGCGAGGATGTAGGAGCGGTCCCGACCGGCCCGCGCCCCGCGCAGCCCCGCCAGCGTGAGCGCGGCCGCCCCGGCGGTGCCGAACAGCAATTCACGACGTCGGACGGTGGACATCCGGATGCCTCCTCCTCTGGCCCGGCCGGCATCCGCACCGGCCTGCGCCGTCAGCATGCCGCGGGGACCGGACCCCGGCAAGCCCCGCCGCCCGGGCTCGACGGCCCGGGGACGGGGCGATACCTTGCGCGCGGTGCGCCCGTGCGGCGCGAGCGGCGGACTCGGCATGGCAGGTCGCGGTGGTCCCACCCGGCGCGCCGGTTGGCGTGTCCTCTTCCTCCTTCCGATCCTCGTCCCGCCCCTCCTCGTCTCCGTGCCCCCGGCGGTGCGGGCCGGCGAGGACTGGGCGCGTCTCGTGGAGGAGGGCGCCGCGCTGGTGCGGGCGGGACGGCTGGAGGAGGCGCGCGACCGCTTCGCCGAGGCGGTGGAGGCCGCCGGCGGGACGGAGGATCCCGAGGTCCGGCTGCAACGGGCGGTGGCCCTCAACAATCTGGGCTTCGCGCTCCACCGTCTGGGGCGTCTCGAGGAAGCGGAGCGCGCCTATCGCGAGGCGCTCGCCCTCCGTGAAGCGGTGCTGGGCGAGGAGGATCCGGCGGTGGCGCAGGTGCTGGTCAATCTCGCCGAACTCGCCCGTGCCCGCGGCGATCTCGACGCCGCCGAACGTCTCCACCGACGGGCGCTGGCCATCCGCGAGGCCCGGCTCGGCCCCGATCATCCCGACACCGCCCAGAGCCGCATCGGATTCGCCGCGGTGGCGGCGGCCCGTGGCCGCCTCGGAGCGGCGCGCGAAGATTTCCGCGAGGCCCTGGCCACCCTCGAGAAGACCCTCGGCCGTGATCATCCCGACACGGTGGGGGTGCTGGCCGATCTCGCCGCCCTCGAGGCCGGCGCCGGCCGCCTCGAGGAGGCGGAGCGCCTCTACCGCGACGCCCTCGCCCGGCTGGAGGGGCGGGCGGAGACGCCGGCGGACCGTCTCGTGCCGTTGCTGGTGAACCTCGCCGAGGTGTTGCGACGCCAGGGGCGCAGCGAGGAGGCGGTGCCGCTCCTGGAGCGGGCGCTGGCCTCGCTGGCCGACGACGCCCCGCCCTCGCCCACCACCGTCCGCATCCGCAACGATCTCGGCGTCAATCTCTTCGAGGTGGGGGAGATCGAGCGCGCCGCGCGGGTGCTGGAGCGGGCCGTCGCCGACTCGAAGAGTCTCGGCGACGTGCCGGCGGACCTCGCCGTCTCGGCGCGCGCCAATCTCGCCACCGTTCTCGCCACCGCCGGCGAGCGGGACCGCGGACTCGGACTCCTGACGGAGGCCATCGCCATCGAGGAGAAGGCGGGCGCCCATCCGGCGGAGCTGGCACGGCTGTGGAACGACCACGGCGCCCTCGCCTACGATCTGGGCCGGCTGGAGGAGGCGGTGGAGGATTTCGCGCGGGCCGTCGAACTCGCCGAGCGCGCCTTCGGCGCCGACGATCCGCGCCTCCTGCCCTATCTCCGCAACCGGGCCACCGCCCTTCTCGCCGCCGCACGCCCGGAGGCGGCGAAGCGGCTGGAGGCGCGCATCCGGGCCCTCGAAGCGGCCTCTTCGTCCCACCGGACCGCCACCGCCGCGGGGGGCGACGGTCCGGAGCCGGCCGCGGGGGACGGATCTCCGCGGGTGCCGCCGGCGCCGGCACCGCGCCCCGCCGCCGGGCCCGCCGATGCGGCGAAGCCGGAGCGCGGCTCAGCCGACGCCGCCCGCGACCGCGGCCGCTGAGGTCTCCGCGCCCGTCCCTTCCAGGAGACCGAGGCGCACGCCCACCGCCTCCGGATCCTCGCCGGCCAGATGGATGCGTCCCCACAGTTCGAGGGCCAGCAGGCCGAAGGGGCCGTGGGTGCGGCGCGGCAGCTCGTCGAGGACGCGGCGGATGGCCGCCCGGGCGAGTCCCAGCGTCTCGGCCACGAAGCCGCCCGCGAGGGCGCGACCGTCGGCAAGTGGCGCCAGATAGTCGGCGAGGGGCAGGGGGAAGCCCATCTTCGGCCGGTGGACGTGGGCACGCGGCAGCAGGGGTTCGGCGATGCGCTTGAGCACCCATTTGTCGGCGCGCCGTCCCACCTTCCATTCGGCCGGCAGGGCCAGCGCCAGATGCACCAGCCGCGGATCCAGGAAGGGCTCGCGGCACTCCACCGAGGCGCCCATGGTGGTCCGGTCCAGCCGTCGCAGCAGCGGGGCGAGGAAGTCGACGAGATCGCACGCGGTGCCGGCCATGACCGCTCGCTCGCCGGCATCGGTCACGAAGCGGAAGGCCGCCTCCGCCCGCGCCTCCAGCTCGGCCCTGAGGCCGCGGTCGAGGGCCGTCACCGCCGCCGGCAGCGCCTCGCGGAAGCGGTGGGCGGTGACGGGAAGCCCGTCCATCCCGTAGACGAAGAGGGTGAGGGCGTCGCGCAGCCGGGGCGGCAGCCGCCGGAACAGGGGAGCGAGGCGGACCAGCCGGCGGCGACGACGCTGGCTCCAGGCATAGCCGCCGAACAGCTCGTCCGCCCCCTCCCCCGACAGCAGCACGACGACGCCGTGCGCCCGCGCGGTGCGGGCGATCTCGTGATAGGCGACGGAGTTGGGATGGGTGATGGGCAGGTCCTCGAGCCAGGCCACCCGCGGCAGACCGCGGCGGAAGACGGACGGATCCAGCTCCCGGACCACCAGCGGGATGCCCGCCGTCCGCGCCACCGTCTCGGCGTACGGGCGCTCGTCGAAGCCCCGCCCCGCCGGCACCGAGACGTGGAAGGCGGTGAGGTCGCGCTGCACCCGCGCCGCCAGCAGGGTCACCAGGCTGGAATCGAGCCCGCCCGACAGCAGCACCCCCACCGGCACGTCCGCGACCAGGCGCAGGCGGATCGAATCGGCGAGCAGCCGCGCCACCTCCTCAACCACCACCCGGACGGGCGTGCGGGCGAGGGTACGGTGGCGCTCGGCGTCCACGGCGGCGAGCGGATCGTACCAGCGGGAGAGACGCGGTGTGCCGTCCCGACCCACCCGCAGCAGATGGCCTGCCGGCAACTGGCGGATGCCCACCACCGGCGTGCGGGTACCGAGACCGTCGAGATTCCGGTAGAGCCACCACTCCGCGAGGGCCGCCCGGTCCGCCTCCCGCCGCGGCAGCTCCGCCAGCAGCGCCTTGAGCTCGGAGGCGAACACGAGCCGCCGGCCCACCACCGCCCAGTAGAGGGGCTTCACCCCGTAGCGGTCGCGCACCAGCAGCAGCTCACCGCGGTCGGCCCGGTAGAGGGCGAAGGCGAACATGCCGATGAAGCGGTGGAGGATCGCTTCGCCGTGCCGCACCATCGCCTCCAGCACCACCTCGGTGTCGGTGTGGGAGCGGAAGACGACGCCCTCCGCCGTCAGCTCCCGGCGCAGGGTCCCGTGGTCGTAGACCTCTCCGTTGTAGGCGAGGAGCGCGCGGTCACCGGCGCCGCGCATGGGCATGTGGCCGGCCGGCGAGAGATCGAGGATGGCGAGGCGCACCGAGCCCAGACACACCGGCCCCTCGCACGCCACCCCACGGTCGTCCGGCCCGCGATGGGCGATACGGTCGAGCATGCGGTCCACCCGCCGGCGCTCCCCGTCACCGGCGGGGCGGCCGTCGAGACGGAGGATGCCGGCGAGGCCGCACATGGTCCCTCAGCGGAAGACGGGAAGCGGCCGCCCCTCGAGATGGGCGGGCGGCGTCACCCCGGCCATGGCCAGCACGCTCGCCGGGATGTCGACGATGTGCGGCCGCTCGACGGCCGCCTCCCGCACCACCCGCGGCCCGCGGGCGAAGAGGAAGGCGTTGGGCCGGTGGTTGCCGGTGTAGTGGGCCGGCACCTCCCACGGCGCCGGGCCCTCGATGCGGCCGGCCGTGGGGGCCTCCACGGCGGTGGTGATCCGCGCCGCCGGATCGAAGCTCACCACCAGATCCGGCAGATGCACGCGCTGATCGCCCGGGAAGACGGCGTCGATGCGGTGGACGCCGTGGGCGCAGCGGCGGCCGGTGACGGGATGGACGAGGCCGGCGAACTCGCGGGCGAGCCGGTCCAGGAGCGCCTCCGCCTCCTCGCCGGCGCCCACGATTCCCTCCGGTTCGCGACCGGCGAGATTGAGGCGCACGTAGCCCTCGTTGCTGTTGGGAATACAGAAGGCGCGGGTGCGGGACCAGTCGATGCCGCTGTTCATCCACTTCATGGCGAGGCGTTGGCGCACCGCCCGCGGCAGACAGCGGGAGAGGCTCTGACGCACCGGCAGCGGGATCAGCGTCCGCAGGCGCTGGGCCAATCCCGCCTTCGGCCCGTCCGCCGCGTCCCCGGCACCACCGCCCAGCCCGCTCGCGTGGAGGAGATCGAGGGCGTGCAGCAGCGGCGCCACCAGATGGGAGCCGGAGTGGTTGGGCCCCATGCCGTCGCCGGAGAAGACGAGCACCGTCGTCTCCTCGCCCACCGCCTCCAGCACCCGCCCGATGGCGGCGTCCACCGCCCGGTAGACGTCGCGCAGGGGATGGACGCCCTCGGGCAGGGGGGGATCCGGGCGCAGCGGATAGTCGGGATCGCCGCCGTGCCAGAGATAGTGGCCGCCGCCGTGGGGTTCGGCGAAATTGACGAAGGCCACCCGCCAGGGATGTTCCGTCAGGAGCCAGGCCAGCACCTCGCCCTTGACCCGGGCCGCCAGGACGAGGGTGTCGCGAAAGCGGAGCAGGTCGGGGATGGTGACCTGGTCGAGATGCTCCGGGGCCGGATAGCGGCCGAAGCGGCGCACGATCTCCCGATGGAGCCCGGACGGATGGCTGCCGGGTTCCGTGAACCAGGTCCAGGTGCCGTACTCCCGCACCTGGATGCCGCGGAAGTCCGGCGCCACCGGCCGGTCCATGAAGGCGTCCACCACGAGGGTGGGCACGCCGGCGGCATCCAGCACCTCCCAGAAGGCCGGCAGCGCCCGCCAGGCGGGATCCGTGCGGTGGATGCGCCGGCTCCCGGCCCGCACCTGGAAGGCGTGGTAGAGGCCGTGGCGGCCGGGCGTGGCGCCGGTGTAGATGGTGGGCCAGGCCGAGACGTGCATGACCTCGGCGGTGGTGGCGAGGCGCAGCGCCACCCCGTCACGGACCAGCGAGTCCAGCACCGGCAGCGCGCCCTCGCCGCGCCAGGCCTCGATCAGCTCCAGATCGGCCGAATCGAGGCCGATCAGCAGGATCCGGTCCGCACTCACGCCTCCCCCCGCATCGCCCGGGCCAGCCGCTCCTCGGTGAGCACCTCGTCGAGGGCCACCACCCGTCCCTCCCGATCCGAGCGCTTGCCCGCCTCCACCATGGCCACCGTCCAGATGTTGTCCTCGGCCCGGGTCTCGGCCGGCGTGCCGTCCCGCACCATGGCCACCAGTGCGTTCAGCAGCGAGGTGGTGCCGCCCTGCGGGTAGGGCTTCTCGTCGCCCGGCGGCACCGGCACGTTGCGCACCGGGCGGAACCAGCGGCTGCCGGCGGGACGGTGGAACACCCACTTGCGGTTGGACCACAGCACCCCCCTCTCCCCCTCGATCCAGATGGAGAAGCCGAAGCGGTGGGAGCGGAGGGTGCCGAGATAGTTCACCCGCGGGCCGTCGAACTCGATGGTGGCCTGGGTGTCGGAGCCGTGGGCGTAGTCGCTCCAGGGGGCGTTCCACACCCGCGCCGAGAGCGCCTGCGGCCGGGTGCCGAGGAAGGCGCGGAGGCTGTCGAAATGGTGGATGGCGATCTCCTGGAGTTGGGGATAGTCGATGCGGGCGAGCCAGGGCCCCTCGGTGTGGCTCGGCATGTGGCGCCGGTCCACCAGGTCCACGTAGTCGATGCGCCCGAGCATCCCCTCCCCGAGCAGCTTCTTGAGGGTGCGCTCGGCCGGGAAGAAGCGGTAGTTCTCCGCCACCATCACCGGCCGGCCGGTGCGGGCGGCGGCGGCGACGACCGACAGCCCCTCCGCCACGTCGCGGGCGAGGGGCTTCTCCACCATCACCGCGAGGCCCGCCTCGAGGCAGCGGACGGTCTGGGCGGCGTGGTGTTCGCTGGGGCTCGCGATCAGCGCCGCATCGGCCGCGACGGCGGCGAGGGCCTCCTCGAGGTCGGCGAAGACGGGCACCCCCTCGCCCAGCATCTCCCGCGCCCGCGCGCGGTTGGCGGCGTCCGGCTCCACCAGCCCCGCGTGGGTCACCTCGCCGTGTCGCTTCACGAAATCGATCCAATGGCGCCCGCGGATGCCGGCGCCGATCTGAAGAACGCGGACGGTCACCGATCTCCTCCCGCTGCGATCTCGGGCCACACCTCGCCCCGCATCTCCGCCGGCGGTGCCACGCCGAAGCGGGCGAGGACGCTCGGGGCGAGGTCGAGCACGTCCCCTTCCGCCGCCGCCACGCCGCCGCGGGTGGCGGCGAAGCCGGGCCCGGCGTGGGTGCCGGGGCGCGGATCCGGCGAGCACCCGCACACCGTCCCGATCTCCGGATGATGGACGGCCTCGACGGGGGCCGCGTCGTCCCACACCACCACCAGATCCGGCAACCGGTCGCGGCGGCGGCCGGGGAAGACCTCGTCCACCACCAGCACCTCGCGCACCACCCGCCGCCCGCGCGCCGGATCCACGAGCTCGGAGAGCTTCGCCCGCATCTCCTCGACGAGGGCGCGGGCGGCCTCGGGCGCGACGGTGCCCTCCGGCTCGCGACCCCGCAGATTGAGGCGGATCAGCCCCTCGAGATCGGTGGGCAGCGGATAGGCGCGGGTGCGGGACCAGTCCACCGCCGCCGTGTCCACCCGCCGGGCGAGACGGTCGCGCAGCGCCCGCGGCAGCCGGCGCGCCAGCGACTTGCGCAGGTCCTGCGGCAGCAGATCGCGCAGCCGCCGCACCGGATCGAAGCCGCCGCCCGCGACCGCGGGCTTCTCCGTGTCCCCATCCTCCGTGGCGCCGGCGGCGTGCTCGGCCGAGGCGTACCAGCCGAAGCGGGCCAACACCTCCGGCAGCAGGTGCCAGCCGGCGCGGTTGGGGCGGGTGCCGTCGGCGGAGACCAGCACCACGTCCCAGGCCGGCCCCGCCGCCTCCAGGACGCGGCCGACGGCGTCGTCGAGGGCGGCGTGGAAGCGGCGCAGCGCGTCCTCGTCGCCGAACAGATAGTGACCGGCCACGTGGGTCTCGCCGAACACCATCAGGGCGAAGTCGACGGCGTGTTCGCGCAGCAGCCAGGCGGCGGCCCGCGCCCGTGCCGCCAGTGCCCGCTCGAGGGCCGGCACCACCCGGTCGACGTCGAGAGGGGCGAAGCCGAGATCGTGGGCCTCCCAGGGCAGCGGATAGCGACCCACCGCCCGCCGCAGACGGCCCAGCAGGGGCGCCGGCCGCGAGACGCCGTCGAGATAGCGGGCCCAGCAGCCCCAGTCGAAGACGGCGGCCCCGCCGTGACCCTCCTCGGGATGGGTGTAGGGCGCGTCGAAGACGAGAGTGCGCACGCCCGCCCCGTCCAGCCGTCGCCAGAGGGTGGGCACGCCGTAGAGACCGGTCTCGAAGCGCACCCAGCCCTGCACGCCGGGGCGGGGCTGGAAGGTGAAGTAGACGCCGTGCTCGCCCGGCGGCATGCCCGTGTAGAGGGAGGGCCAAGCGGCGATGTGCAGCCGGTCGGCGGGCGAGGCGAGCCGGCGCAGGCCGCCGGCCAGGAACTCCGCCACCACCGGCATGGTGCCGTCGGCGGCGAAGCGGTGGAAGGTGTCGCCGTCGCCCATCTCGAAGCCGAGGACCAGGAGCGGGCGCGCGCTCATCCCGCCACTCCCCGCACCAGCAGCACCGACATGGCCAGCACCACCAGCCCCGCCGCCATGTCCGTGTAGATGGCCCGCGGCGCCGGACGGTGGCCGAAGAGCGCCTGATAGCCGATCATCCACAGCACGGCGAGGAGCTTGACCAGCAGCACTCGTCCCTCCGGTCCGGCATAGGTCGCGGGATCCAGGAGGGCCGCCGGCGGGATGCCGCGCAGCGCCAGCAGATAGAGACCGGTCGGGATCAGCACCGCCAGGGCCGGCCAGCCGAGGCCGCCCATCCACAGCGAGGCCTCGCGCAGCACCGCCGCCGTCTCCGGCGGCCGCAGGGTCTTGAGGGCGGGGCCCACCAGCAGCGGCCAGACGAACATGTGGCCGAGCCACAGCGCCATGGCGGTCAGGTGCAGCAGCAGGGCGAGGGTGGCGAGATCGGGCGGCGCGCCGCGCACCCACACGGCCGAGAGCCACAGCGCCAGCAGTACCAGGGCGAGCTGGGGGCGGAGCAGGGCGGGGCGCGCGGTCACCAGCAGGATCGCCTGCAGGGCCACCAGCAGGGCGAAGGCGGCGAGCTTGGCGCGGAAGAGGAGATCCGGCGCCACCTCGCCGCCGGCGAGCACGCCGGTGGCCGCCACGAGGGCGGTGACCAGCAGGCCCGCCACCGGCAACGGCAGGCGCAGACGCTCGGGCACGCCCACGTGGGGCCAGCGGGCGCGGCGACAGACCTCCAGCAGTTCGCGGGTGCGCGCCGGCGGCGCCTGCCGGGCGAGGCCCGCGGGCATCAGGAACCAGAAGAGGGCGATCCCGGTGAGTCCGACCACCGACAGCAGGTGGGACCAGACCCAGAGGCGGTGGGAGTCCATGATCAGGCGGCCTCGCGGCGACGGACGAGCAGTTCGCGGCAGACGCCGAGACAGGCGCGAGCGCTCTCGCGCCAGTCCGGCAACGGGACACGGGCGGCCATCGCCCCCATGGCGGCGAGCCGCTCGCGCCCGGGCAGATCCCGCAGGAACGTCTGCCAGAGCTCGCTGCGGTTGTCGAACAGGAAGCCGCTCTCGCCGTGGCGGATCAGCGCCCGGGCCCGCCCGCTCGGGACCGAGACCACCGGCCGGCCGACGGCGAGATACTCGGGGATCTTCATGGTGGCGTAGCCCAGTTCGCGGTTGGCGAAGACCTCGCGGCGATAGGGGGCGAGGCAGAGATCGGCGGCGGCGATCCACAGCGGGATCTCCGCATGGGGCCGCCGGCCGTGGAAGCGGACCGGCAGCCGGTGGACGCGGGCGAAGGTCTCGAGCACCCCCCGCTGCGGCCCCTCTCCCACCAGATGGAGGCGGAGACCGGCGGGCCGCGCATCGCCGAGGGCGGCCAGGGCCTCCAGCAGCGGCCTCAGATCGTGGGTGGCGTCCAGCACGCCCACGTAGAGGAGGATGCACGCCGCCGGATCGAGCCCGAGGGCGGCGCGGGCCTCCGCCTGCGGGCGCGGGCGGAAGCGTTCGCGATCGACACCGGGGGGGACCACCACCAGCCGTTCCCGCGCGACGCCGTAGGCCCGCACGAAGGCGTCGGCCAGCTCCGGCGTCTCCACGAGGATGCGGGGCAGGCCGCGCAGCGCCCGCCCCGCCAGCCGCCGCGCGAGGCCGAGCCGCAGCCGCTTGCAGGCGCCCCCGGCGTGACGGGCGGGATCCGGCACGAAGTTCTCCACCGGCAGGCCCGCCCGCCCGAGGGCGAAGGCCCGCCGCGAGAGGGTGCCCGAGAGCAGCCAGGTCTTCTCGAGGAACACGTCGCAGTCCGCGGCGGCGCGGGCGAGGAAGGCATGGATGCGGCCGAGATAGCGGGCGAACTCGGCCACGCCCAGGCCCCGCATGGCGGAATCGTCGGGGGGATCGGCATCGAGAGGCGCCGTCGGGTCCAGCTCCACCACCCGCACACCCGCCGGCACCTCGGCGGCGATCACCCGCCGCACCGCCACCGTCACCCGGGCGCCCTCGGCCACGAGGGCGCCGGCCAGCGACAGCACGTTGCGGCTGGGCCCCGCCGTGGCGAGGAGATGGTGGGCGGGCACCAGATAGCAGAGGCGGAGGGAATCCATCGGGCGCGCCGTCGGGTCGCCGACCGTACCGGGCGCAATCTACCGGCCGGACCCCACCGCGCAAGAACCCGGCATTCCCGGATACGCCGTCGCCGGTGCGCCCGCTCCCGCCGCCTCACCCGGCAGTTCCTGCCGCCCGCTCTCCGTTCAGCCGGCAGGAAATGCCGCCCGCGCGGCGCGCGCCCCCTGGCCGCTCCGGCCCCCTCGCCGGCGGCGACCTTTACCGATTCTCAACGGGTCGTGCCTCCCGGTACCGCGCCGGCACGGGGCTGGCACGGCGCTTGAAAGTGTCGGGGCGCCGGCGCTCGCCGGCTCCCGGGCAGATAGTCCGGGCGGGACCCTTCAGGTAGAAGGAGAGTGAACGATGGGTAACACCATCACCACCAACCTGGCGGCCAACACGGCGCTCCGGTATCTGAACCAGAACGGCTCGGTGACCTCGAGCTCGCTGGCGAAGCTCTCCTCGGGCTCGCGGATCGTGAAGGCGTCGGACGACGCCGCCTCGCTGGCGGTGGGCACCAAGCTCAAGGCCGACGTCACCGCCCTCAAGCAGGCCTCGGTCAACGCCAGCCACGCGGTGAGCGTGCTGCAGGTGGCGGACGGCGGCATGGCGCGCATCTCCGACATCCTCCAGCGCATGAAGTCGCTGGCGGTGCAGGCCTCCTCCGGCTCGCTGTCGGATCAGGAGCGTTCGTTCCTCAACACGGAGTACTCGAATCTCCTCGAACAGATCAACAACATCGCGGATCAGACCCGTTTCAACGGTCAGTCGCTGATCGACGGCAGCCTCGGCACCACCGTCACCCTGGGCGCCGGCTGGGACACCACCGGCGCCGGCTCGCGCGGCATGGCGGTGCGCGTCATCGGCGAGGTCGACACCGGTGCCGACACCGACGCCATCTTCCGCATCTCCTACGACGCCAACGAGACCAACGGCGTCGGCACCTTCACCCTGACCATGGCCGGCAACGACGACACCATCGGCAACGCCGACGACCGCACCTTCACCGCCACCATCGACATCTCCAACACCGGACCGGACAACGTGGTGCTCTACAGCGGGACCATCGAGTTCGAGGAGGCGGGCATCGCCCTCGATCTCACCGACTTCGTCGCCCGCACCGCCACCGCCGGCGCCGCCGATCTCGCCGCCGGCGCGAACACCGAGTTCACCGTCACCCAGTCCGGCCAGCTCTCCTTCCAGGTCGGTGTCGACGTCACCTCGGACAAGGTGACCTTTTCGCTGGACGACATGAGGACCTCGGCGCTCGGGATCGCGGGTACGGGTGTCGACACGCAGGCGAAAGCCCAGACCGCCAACGGCAACCTCGATGCCGCCATCAAGACGGTGAACGCGGCGCGGGCGAAGGTGGGCGCGCTCATGTCCCGCTTCGAGTTCGTGCAGGCCAATCTGCAGACCTCCATCGAGAACATGGACGCGGCGCGCTCGGTGCTGATGGACACCGACGTGGCGGCGGAGATGAGCAAGTTCGCCTCCGCCCAGGTCCTCATGCAGGCCAATGTGGCCATGCTCGCCCAGGCCAACCAGCTCCCCCAGAACCTGCTGCGCCTGCTGCAGTGACGGGTCCGGCACCGGCGGGGCGGGGACATCCCGTCCCGCCGGTCCGGCAGAGTCTGCCGGATGACGGGCCGTGATGGGCAGACTCTGCCGGGCCGGCGGGATCCCCGTCGTCGAGAGGGCGCGGATTCCCGACTGGCACGGAACTTGAGAGCCCCCGAGCGGGCCGGATGGTCCGGCCGCCGGACAGATAGTCCGGTTCCACCTTCAGGTAGAAGGGACTCGGGCAATGCCGAACTCGATCGTCACCAACACCGCCGCCAACACCGCGCTGCGGTACATGTATCTCAACCAGATGGCGACCTCGGGCTCGCTGGCGAAGCTCTCCTCGGGCTCGCGGATCGTGAAGGCGTCGGACGACGCCGCCTCGCTGGCGGTGGGCACCAAGCTCAAGGCCGACGTCACCGCCCTCAAGCAGGCGGCCATCAACGCCAGCCACGCCTCCAGCGTGCTGCAGGTGGCCGACGGCGGCATGGCGCGCATCTCCGACATCCTCCAGCGCATGAAGTCGCTGGCGGTGCAGGCCTCCTCCGGCTCGCTGTCGGACAACGAACGTGGTTTCCTGGACAAGGAATATCAGGCGCTGCTGAACCAGATCGACGACATCGCGGATCAGACCCGTTTCAACGGTCAGTCGCTGATCGACGGCAGCCTCGGCACCACCGTCACCCTGGGCGCCGGCTGGGACACCACCGGCGCCGGCTCGCGCGGCATGGCGGTGCGCGTCATCGGCGAGGTCGACACCGGTGCCGACACCGACGCCATCTTCCGCATCTCCTACGACGCCAACGAGACCAACGGCGTCGGCACCTTCACCCTGACCATGGCCGGCAACGACGACACCATCGGCAACGCCGACGACCGCACCTTCACCGCCACCATCGACATCTCCAACACCGGACCGGACAACGTGGTGCTCTACAGCGGGACCATCGAGTTCGAGGAGGCGGGCATCGCCCTCGATCTCACCGACTTCGTCGCCCGCACCGCCACCGCCGGCGCCGCCGATCTCGCCGCCGGCGCGAACACCGAGTTCACCGTCACCCAGTCCGGCCAGCTCTCCTTCCAGGTCGGTGTCGACGTCACCTCGGACAAGGTGACCTTTTCGCTGGACGACATGAGGACCTCGGCGCTCGGGATCGCGGGTACGGGTGTCGACACGCAGGCGAAAGCCCAGACCGCCAACGGCAACCTCGATGCCGCCATCAAGACGGTGAACGCGGCGCGGGCGAAGGTGGGCGCGCTCATGTCCCGCTTCGAGTTCGTGCAGGCCAATCTGCAGACCTCCATCGAGAACATGGACGCGGCGCGCTCGGTGCTGATGGACACCGACGTGGCGGCGGAGATGAGCAAGTTCGCCTCCGCCCAGGTCCTCATGCAGGCCAATGTGAGCATGCTCGCCCAGGCCAACCAGCTCCCCCAGAACCTGCTCAAGCTGCTCCAGTGAGGAGTGAGGAGCCATGATGAACGGCGACGGTGGCATTCCCGCGGTGAACCGGCCGAATCCGGCCGGTCCCGCTCCCCTGCAGCCGCGGCCCGTGGCCGGGGGGCCGGCCCCCCCGGCCGCCTCCGGCCACGTGCCGACGGAAAGCGCGCGCGCCCCGCGCCCGGTGACCGCCACCCCTGAGAGCGAACGGCCCGATCTCGACGCGCGAGCCATGCTGCGCGAGGCCGCCCGCCTGCGTCATCCCGACCGGGACGTGCGGGTGCGGATGGTCCCCGACCGGATCACGGACCGGGTGGTGGTGCGGGTGGAGGACCGCAGGAGCGGCGAGGTGGTGGCCCAGTATCCGCCCGAGGAGCTGCTGCGGTTCTATGCGGCGGTGCGCGCCGGTGACCGGGGCCCGATCGTCGATCTCACCACCTGAAGCGGGAGACGGGCGATGGTGGGCACCCTGAGCTTCGGCACCCTCCGCACCGACGGCTACACCACCCGCATGTTCGGGGCCGCCAGCGGCATCGACACCGACCAGCTCATCGATGCCCTGGTGGAGGCCAGACGCATCCCGGCGGTGCGCCTCGAGAACCGGATCGAGGAGAACGGTCGCCGGCTCGAGGCGCTGCGGGAGCTGCAGGGGCTGGTGGCGGCCCTCCGCGACGCCGTGGCCGGCCTGCGCAACCCGCCGGGCGTGCTGGGCGTCGACGAGAACGTGTTCGAGACCAAGGACGTCTTCCTCGGCGCCTCGGGACCGAGCAGCCCCAATGCACTCCTGGGCGCCCGCGCCTCGAACCGGGCCGAACCCGGGGTCCACCAGCTCGTGATCGAGCGCATCGCCACCGCCCACCGCATCGCCGGCGACGCCATGGCGGCCGACGACCGGCCGCTGGCCGATCTCGTCAACGGCGGCAATCCCTTCTCCGGCAGCTTCACCCTCGGCCTCGCCGGCGGTCCCACGGCGACGGTCACCGTCGACGGCACCATGAGCCTGCGGGACGTGGAGGCGGCCATCGACGCCGTCTCGGGCACCACCGGGATCACCGCCTCGATCCTGAAGGTGGGGGCCAACGACTACCGCCTGGTGCTCGCCGCCGCCGAGACCGGCAAGAGCATCCAGATCACGCCGGCCGGCGGTGATCCCGTCACCGACATGCTCGGCCTCACCACCGGCGGCAGCACCGTCAAGAACGAGCTGCAGGCCGCGCAGACGGCGCGCTTCTCCGTCGACGGCGTGGTGATGGAACGCACCTCCAATCTCGTGGACGACGCCATCGAGGGTGTCACCCTCAATCTCTTCGCCGCCGATCCCAGCACCACCGTGACGCTGGAGGTGGCGCCGTCGGCGGCGACGGTGGAACAGGCGGTGCGGGGCTTCGTGGACGCCTACAACGCGCTGCGCGATTTCGTCGACACCCACCGGCGGATGGACGAGAACGGCCAGGTGGCCGAGGAGGCGGTGCTGTTCGCCGATACGGCGCTGCGGCAGATCATCGACGCGGTCCAGCGGGAGATCGGCTCGGCCGCCCGTGGCGGTACCGGCACCGAGACCCTCGCCTCCGTCGGCATCCGCTACGACGAGGACAATCGCCTGGTCTTCGACGCGGCCGCCTTCGAGGAGGCCTTCGCCCGCGATCCGGAGGCGGTGCGGCGGGTGTTCGAGTTCCGCTTCCGGGCCGATTCCCCGGATCTCGTGGTCTACGAGCGCAGCAACGCCCTCGCCGACTTCGACTTCACGGTGGACATCGTCGACGCCGACGGTGACGGCGTGATCGAGAGCGCCACCATCGACGGCGTCGCCGCCGACGTGAACGGCGGGACCATCACGGGTCGGGCCGGCACGCCCTACGAGGGGCTCACCCTGCTGTGGGTGGGCCGGGGCAGCACCAGCATCCATGTGACGGCGAGCCAGGGCGTGGCGGATCGTCTCTACAACGCCCTCGAATCCTTCCTCGACGAGACGGAGGGCGTGCTCGCCCGCGAGATCGGCGAGCTGGAAGACGCCAACCGGCGCTACGAGGCGGACATCGCCGAGATCGACGAGCGCGTGGAGCGATACCGCCGGCAGCTCATCGACAAGTTCGCGAAGCTGGAGAGCGCCCTCGCCACCATGGACGCCATGCTCAAGCAGGTGGAGGCCACCACCCTCGCCTGGAGCGGCCAGAAGAAGTGATCCCGTGACCGAGACCGAGGAGGAGATCCGGATGAACGCCTTCGCCCGCGCCCGCGCCTTCGCGGCGTACGAGCACGCCGTGGACACCATTCCGCCCCTGCGCCAGATCGTGCTCCTCTACGATGCGGCCATGCGTCGCGTGCGCGAGGCCCGCCGGGCCATCGAGGAGGGGCGGATCGAGGATCGCTTCCACGCGGTGGCCCGGGCCACGGCCATCGTCGACGCCCTGCACAAGTGCCTCGATTTCGAGAAGGGCGGCGAGATCGCCACCATCCTCGACCTCTACTACACCGACCTCGCACTCCGGCTGCAGGACATCAACATCCGCAACGAGGTGGGCGCCTGTGACGAGGTGCTCGCGCGACTCGCCGACATGCGGGCGGCCTGGGCCCAACTCGCGGGCGAGCACGACGACTCCGAGGAGCACCGTCGGGAGAGCCCCGTCACGCCCTCCGCGCCGTCGCGCGCCCTCGGAGTGCCCGGCTGAGCGCGGCCGGACGTCGGTTGCAGGGGTATCGGCGCGTCCTTATATGACGCGCGGACACGAGACACCCCAGCCGGAGCCGTCGACCGCACCGCAGCCGACGACCCTGGTCGTGGCCGCCGATCGACGGATGCCGGAACGGCGCGCTCACCGCGAGGGACCGGACAGATGAGCAGGATCATCGGCATCGATCTCGGCACCACCAACAGTTGCGTGGCCGTCATGGAGGGCAAGGACGTCCGCGTGATCGAGAACGAGGAGGGCATGCGGACGACGCCTTCCGTGGTGGCCTACACCGACGAGGGCGAGATCCTCGTCGGCATGCCGGCGAAGCGGCAGGCCATCACCAATCCCGAGAACACCATCTACGCCGCCAAGCGGCTGATCGGCCGACGCTACGACGATCCGGTGGTCCAGCGCCACGTCAAGATGGTGCCCTACAAGGTGGTGCGGGCCGACAACGGCGACGCCTGGGTCGAGGTGCGCGGCAAGAAGATGGCGCCGCAGCAGATCTCGGCCGAGGTCCTCAAGAAGATGAAGGAGACCGCCGAGCGCTACCTGGGCACCAAGGTGGAGAAGGCGGTGATCACCGTACCCGCCTACTTCAACGACGCCCAGCGCCAGGCCACCAAGGACGCCGGTCGCATCGCCGGGCTCGACGTGGTGCGGATCATCAACGAGCCGACGGCGGCGGCGCTGGCCTACGGCTTCGACAAGAAGAAGTCCGGCATCGTCGCCGTCTACGACCTGGGTGGCGGTACCTTCGACATCTCCATCCTCGAGATCGGCGACGGTGTCTTCGAGGTGAAGGCCACCAACGGCGACACCTTCCTCGGCGGCGAGGACTTCGACCAGCGGCTGATCAACTACATCGCCGACGAGTTCCAGAAGGAGCACGGCATCGATCTGCGCCGCGACCGTCTCGCCCTCCAGCGGCTCAAGGAGGCGGCCGAGAAGGCGAAGATCGAACTGTCCTCCACCATGCAGACGGAGATCAACCTGCCCTTCATCACCGCCGATCAGACCGGCCCGAAGCATCTCGTCATGAAGATCACCCGGGCCAAGTTCGAGTCGCTGGTGGAGGACCTGATCGAGCGCACCATCGAGCCCTGCCGCCTCGCCCTCAAGGATGCCGGCATCGAACCCAGGGACGTGGACGAGGTGATCCTGGTGGGCGGCCAGACCCGCATGCCCAAGATCGTGGAGCGGGTGAAGGCGTTCTTCGGCCGGGATCCCCATCGCGGCGTCAATCCGGACGAGGTGGTGGCGGTGGGCGCCGCCATCCAGGGCGCGGTGCTGGCGGGCGAGGTGAAGGACGTCCTGCTCCTCGACGTGACGCCGCTGTCGCTGGGCATCGAGACGCTGGGCGGCGTCTTCACCCGCATCATCGAGCGCAACACCACCATCCCCACCAAGAAGAGCCAGATCTTCTCCACCGCCGAGGACAACCAGACGGCGGTCACCATCCGCGTCTACCAGGGCGAGCGCGAGATCGCCTCGGAGAACAAGTTCCTCGGCCAGTTCGATCTGATCGGCATCCCACCGGCCCCGCGGGGCGTGCCGCAGATCGAGGTGACCTTCGACATCGACGCCAACGGCATCGTCCACGTCTCCGCCAAGGACCTGGCCACCGGCAAGGAGCAGTCCATCCGCATCACCCCCTCGGGCGGCCTCACCGAGGAGGAGATCCAGCGGATGATCAAGGAGGCGGAGGAGCACGCCGAGGAGGACCGGCGCCGGCGGGCGCTGATCGAGGCGCGCAACCAGGCCGACGCGCTGATCTACACCACCGAGAAGAGTCTAAAGGAGCACGGCGACAAGGTGCCCGAGGCCGACCGCCGCGCCATCGAGGATGCCGTCGCCTCCCTCAGGGAGGCCATGAAGGGCGAGGACACCGACGAGATCAAGCGCAGGACGGAGGAGCTCGCCCGGGTCTCCATGAAGCTCGGCGAGGCCATGTACCGTGACCGGCAGCAGGCGGAACAGGGTGGAGGCGGGACCGCCGGCGGCCGCGACGAGGGCGTGGTGGACGCCGAGTTCGAGGAGGTGGACGACGACGAGCGCAAGCGGTCGAGCGGTTGACGCCCGCCCCACCGTGGCGAGATCATCCGGCGGGCCGGGCACATGCCCGGTCCGTCGCATGAAGCCGGAAGGACCGCATGGCCAGGCGCGACTATTACGAGATCCTCGGCGTCTCCCGCACGGCCGACGAGGCGGAGATCAAGCGCGCCTACCGCCGCCTCGCCATGAAGTACCATCCGGACCGCAATCCGGGGGATCGCGAGGCGGAGGCGCGCTTCAAGGAGATCAACGAGGCCTACGAGGTGCTGCGCGACCCGCAGAAGCGGGCCGCCTACGACCGCTACGGCCACGCCGCCTTCGAGGCGGGAACGGCGACCGGCGGCGGGGCGGGCGGCGGCTTCGACTTCGCCAGTTTCACCGAGGCCTTCGAGGATCTCTTCGCCGAATTCATGGGCGGCGGCCGCCGGCGGGCCAGCGCCACCCGCGGGGCCGATCTGCGCTACAATCTCACCATCACCCTCGAGGAGGCCTTCGCCGGCAAGCGGGTGCAGATCCGCGTGCCCACCGCCGTACCCTGCGAGGCCTGCCGCGGCACCGGTGGCGAGGGCGGGGCCGAGCCGGCCCCCTGCCCCACCTGCCGTGGCTTCGGTCGGGTGCGAACGAGCCAGGGCTTCTTCACCCTCGAGCGCACCTGCCCCCATTGCCACGGCACCGGCCAGTTCGTCCGCCGGCCTTGCCGGCGCTGCGCCGGCAGCGGCCGGGTGGAGGGCGAGCGGGTGCTGGCGGTGGACGTCCCGCCGGGGGTGGAGGACGGCATGCGCATCCGTCTCGCCGGCGAGGGCGAGGCGGGACTGCGCGGGGGCCCGCCCGGTGATCTGTACATCTTCGTCACCGTGGCCCCCCATCGCCTGTTCCGGCGCGAGGGCCGCGACCTCTATTGCCGCGTTCCCATCCCCATGACCACGGCGGCGCTGGGGGGCGAGATCGAGGTGCCGACGGTGGAGGGACGGCGGCTGCGCATCGCCATCCCCGAGGGCACCCAGACGGGCAAGGTGGTGCGCCTGCGCGGCCACGGCATGCCCGAACTCCACGGCGGTCCCCGCGGCGACATGTTCGTGGAGCTGGTGGTGGAGACGCCGGTCAATCTCACCCGGCGCCAGAAGGAGCTGCTGCGCGAGTTCGAGAAGGCCGGCCGCGAACGCGAGCGTCATCATCCCCAGTCGGAGGGCTTCTTCGCCAAGGTGAAGGAGCTCTGGGACGAGCTGCGGGAATGAGGGGGCCGGCGCTGGCGGCGTCGGTGCGCGCGCCTATCTGGTGCGGCGGAAGCGGATCCGGCCGGACATGCGGGACGCTGCGGTGACGGAGGCCGCCCGGGAGGCGGAGCTGGAGCACGGGCGCCGGCTGTTCGCCCGTCCGGTGGTCTTCGTGCGCGGCGTCGCCCGTCTCGACCAGCTGCCGGAGATCGAGCTGCCGGAGATCGCCTTCACCGGCCGCTCCAACGTGGGCAAGTCCAGCCTCCTCAACGCCCTGGTCAACCGCCGCAAGCTCGCCCGCACCTCCAACACGCCCGGGCGGACCCAGGAGCTCAACTTCTTCCGCCTCGCCGACACGGTGATGCTGGTGGACCTGCCGGGCTACGGCTACGCCCGGGCGCCACGGGCGAAGGTGGAGGCCTGGGTCCGGCTGCTCCGGGCCTATCTCAGGGGGCGGCCCAATCTCGCCCGCACGCTGGTGCTGATCGACGCCCGCCACGGTCCCAAGGCCAGCGACCGCGAGATGATGGACCTGCTGGCCGAGGCGGCGGTCCCCTACGCCTTGGTCCTCACCAAGTGCGACCTGCTGCCGCCGGCGCGGCTGGCGGCGCGCCTCGCCGAGATGCGGGCCCTCGCCCGCGAACGCATCGGTGCCGTGCCGGAGGTGTTCGCCACCAGCGCCCGCACCGGTGCCGGCATGCCGGAGCTCCGGGCCGCGCTGGCCCGCGTCGCCGCCGAGAGTCCCGCCGGGGGAGTCCGTCCATGAGCCGCGATGCGCTGCCCGCCGAGATCCACGCCGTCGCCCGCACGCTGATCGAGGCCCTGCCCTACATGCGCCGCTACAGCGGCGCCACCTTCGTCATCAAGTACGGCGGCCACGCCATGGGCCAGGACCACCTCGCCCGCGATTTCGCCCGCGACGTCGTGCTCCTCAAGCAGGTGGGCATCGATCCGGTGGTGGTCCACGGCGGCGGGCCGCAGATCCGCGCCATGCTGGAACGGCTGGGGATCGAGAGCCGCTTCGTGGACGGCCTCAGGGTGACCGACGCCGCCACCGTGGAGGTGGTGGAGATGGTCCTCGCCGGCCGCATCAACAAGGAGATCGTGGGCGCCATCCAGGCGGCCGGCGGCAAGGCGGTGGGCATCTGCGGCAAGGACGCCCAGCTCATCCGCGCCCGCCGCCTCACCCGCACCCGTCGCGATCCCGACAGCCACATCGAGCGGGTGGTGGACCTGGGCTTCGTGGGCGAGCCGGTGGCGGTGGACCGCAGCGTGCTCGACGTGCTGGCGGGCAGCGAGATCATCCCGGTGATCGCCCCCATCGGCGTCGGCCCCGGGGGCGAGACCTACAACATCAACGCCGATACCGCCGCCGGCGCCATCGCCGCGGCGGTGGGGGCGCGGCGCCTGTTCCTGCTCACGGACGTACCCGGCGTGCTGGGTGCCGACGGCGCGCTGCTGCCCTGGCTGGACGTGGCCGAGGCGCGCCGGCTCATCGCCGAGGGGGTGATCCACGGCGGCATGATCCCCAAGGTGGAGACCTGCATCCGGGCGGTGGAGGCGGGCGTGGGGGCGGCCACCATCCTGGACGGCCGCGTGCCCCATGCCCTGCTCGTCGAGGTGTTCACCGAACACGGCATCGGCACCCAGATCCGCCGCGACCTGCCGACGGAGGCCGGGACCGGTCCGGCCTAGTCCCGCGGCCGGCCGAGGAGGGTGCGGGCCGGCACGCCCGGCCGCGCGCCGCGCAGGAAGGCCAGGAGTTCCGCCAGCAGCCGCGCCGGCACCTCCGGGCCGCAGGCCTCCACCGGTCGGAAGCCGCCGAGGCGCCCGCGGAAGAAGGTGCGCTGGCGCTTGGCGTAGCGACGGGTCTCGAGGACGGTGCGGGCGGTGGCGGCGGCGAGGTTCGCGCGTCCCTCCAGATGGTCGAGAAACGCCCGAAGACCGTGGAGGCGGGCGATGGGCAGCCGGCGCAGATCCGGCCGCACGGCGGCGAGGGCGCGGATCTCCTCCAGGACGCCCGCCGTCAGCATCGCCTCCACCCGCGCGGCGATGCGGCGGGCCAGCACCTCCCGCGACGGCAGCAGCGCCACCCCCTCCACGCCCGCCGCGAAGGTCACCGGCGGAGCGGTGGCGGGCCAGAAGTCGGCGAGGGAGCGACCGGTGGCCGTGATCACCTCGAGGGCGCGGAGGATGCGCTGGCGGTCGCCGGGCGCGAGGCGCGCCGCCATCCCCGGATCCCGCCGCGCCAGCTCCGCGTGGAGCGCGGCGGTGGGACGCGGATCCTCGCGCCAGCGCCGACGCACCGCCTCCGGCACCGGCGGCACCGGCGCCAGTCCCCGCAGCAGCGCCAGCATGTAGAGGCCGGTGCCGCCCACCAGCACCACCGGTCGCCCGGCCGCCACCGCCTCCGCCAGCACCGGCCGCACCAGCTCCAGCCAGGCGCCGGCGGTGGTGGCCACCTCGGGGCCGAGGATGCCGAACAGGCGATGGGGTGCGCGCGCCATCTCCGCCGGTGTCGGCCGCGCCGTGAGGACGGGCAGGTCGCGGTAGAGCTGCTGGGCGTCGGCCCCCACCACCAGCGCGCCGCTGCGGGCGGCCAGCTCCAGCGAGAGCGCCGTCTTGCCGCTGGCGGTGGCGCCCCCTAAGAGGAGCACCGGGACATCCACCCGCATGCCGAAAGTCTTCTCCGTGTCCGAACGGGTCCTCGTGCTGGTGGCGCCTCCCGGCGAGGCGGCGCCGCTGTCCCTCGATCTGGAACGGGATCTGGCCGATCTCGCGGGACGGGCGCCGCGCGTGCTGGCACCGGGCCGCGCCGTGGAGGTCCCGGTGCCGCCGGCGCGGCTGGAGGCGGCGCGGGACTTCGTGCGCGAACGGGTGCTGCCGCTGCCGCTGGACTGGGCGCTGCTGCCCGCCGCCCGTCGCCGCAAGCGCCTTCTCGTGTGCGATATGGACAGCACGGTGATCACCGTCGAGTGCGTGGACGAGCTGGCGGAGCGCGCGGGGGTGCGGGCACGGGTGGCGGCCATCACCCGCCGGGCCATGGCCGGCGACCTGGTGTTCGAGGAGGCGCTGGCGGAGCGCGTGCGGCTGCTGGCGGGACTGCCGCTGGCCGAGGTGGACCGGGTGATCCGCGAGCGGGTGCGGCTCGCGGCGGGGGCCCGCACCCTCGTCGCCACCATGCGCGCCCACGGCGCCTTCTGTGCCCTGGTCTCGGGCGGCTTCACCGAGTTCACCCGGGTGGTGCGGATCGCCGCCGGCTTCGACATGGACCGGGCGAATCGGCTGGAGGTGCGCCTGGGGCGCCTCACCGGCCGACTGCTGCCGCCGGTGCTGGGACGCGACGCCAAGCGCGAGACCCTGGTGGAGCTCGCGGCCCATCTGGGGCTTGCCGCCGCCGAGACCTGCGCGGTGGGCGACGGGGCCAACGACATGGCCATGATCGAGGCGGCGGGCCTCGGCGTGGGCTTTCGCCCGCAGGCGCGGGTGCGGGAGGTGGCCGATGCCGTCATCGAGCACGGCGATCTCACCACCCTCCTCTACTTCCAGGGCTTCCGGGCGGAGGAGATCGTGCGGCCGCCGCCCCTGCGCCTCGCCCTGTGCGGGGACGACGCGTGAGACCGCGACACCGTGCCGCGGCGACGACGGCTCCGCCTCCCGTGCGCCGGGACATATGCGCCCCGGGGGATTCCGCTTGCGCCCCCGGGACGGTCGCGGGTAGGACCGCGGCGGTTCGCCGTCGTCACCCCGGGAATGGGAAAGGTATCGGTTGAAATGACGTCGAACTACCTCGCCGAGCTGGAGGCGGAGAGCGTCTACGTCCTGCGCGAGGCCTTCGCCAGGCTCGACCGGCTGGCCGTGCTGTGGTCGCTGGGCAAGGACAGCAACGTGGTGTTGTGGCTGTGCCGCAAGGCCTTCTTCGGCCACGTGCCCTTCCCGGTGATCCACATCGACACCGGCAAGAAGTTCCCGGAGATGTATGCCTTCCGCGAGCACTACGCGAAGGCCTGGGGCCTCGAGCTGATCGTCGAACCCGCGCCCCCCGAGGACGAGGTGGACCCGACCCTGCCGCCGGCGGCGCGCTCGGCCGCCCGCAAGACGCTGGGCCTCCAGCGGGCGCTGGAGAAGCACGGTTTCCAGGGGCTGATCCTGGGCATCCGCCGCGACGAGCAGGCGCTGCGGGCCAAGGAGCGCTACTTCAGCCCCCGCAGCGCCGACAATCGCTGGGACATGAAGGACCAGCCACCGGAGTTCTGGAACCAGTACATGACCGATTTCCCGCCCGGGACCCACGTGCGGGTCCACCCGCTGCTGCACTGGACCGAGATCGACATCTGGCGCTACACCAAGCGCGAGAACATCCCCGTCATCGATCTCTACTTCGCCCGCGACGGCAAGCGCTACCGTTCCCTCGGCGATCGCGACATCACCTTCCCCGTCGACAGCGACGCCGCCACCATCGACGAGATCATCGCCGAGCTCGAGCGCACCCAGGTCCCCGAGCGGGCGGGCCGGGCGATGGACCACGAGAGCGAGGACGCCTTCGAGCGTCTGCGCGCCACCGGCTACATGTGAGGGGAGGAGACCCGCCGCCATGTCCACGAGCGAGATGCGGCCGCTGCCCATCGTCGTGGTGGGCCACGTGGACCACGGCAAGTCGACCCTGGTGGGCCGGCTCCTCCACGAGACCGGCTCGCTGCCGGAGGGGCAGGTGGAGGCGGTGCGGGAGAGTTCCCGGCGCCGCGGCATGCCCTTCGAATGGGCCTTCGTGCTGGACGCCCTGCAGGCGGAACGGGACCAGGGCATCACCATCGACACCACCCAGATCCGCTTCCGCACCGAACGGCGCCCCTATGTCATCATCGACGCGCCCGGCCACAAGGAGTTCCTCAAGAACATGGTGACCGGCGCGGCACGGGCGGAGGCGGCGCTGCTGGTGATCGACGCCGCCGAGGGCGTGCGGGAGCAGTCGCGGCGTCACGGCTATCTGCTGCGGCTCCTGGGCATCCCCCGCATCGCCGTGGTGGTGAACAAGATGGACCTGGTGGACTGGTCGGCCGAACGCTTCGGCGAGGTGGCCGAGGCGTTCCGCGACTATCTCGCCGGCCTCGGCGTCGATCCCGTCGCCTTCGTTCCCGTCTCCGCCCGCGAGGGCGACAATCTGGTGCGCCACAGCCCGCGCATGCCCTGGTACCAGGGGCCGACGGTGGTGGGCGTCCTCGATTCCTTCGAGCCGGCGCCGCGGCCGGTGGACCGGCCGCTGCGGATGGTGGTGCAGGACGTCTACAAGTTCGACCACCGCCGCATCGTCGCCGGCCGCGTCGAGGCGGGCCGCCTGCGGGTGGGCGACGAGATCGTCTTCTCGCCCTCCAACAAGGTGGCACGGGTGGCCTCCATCGAGGCCTGGCACGTCCCGGAGCCGCCCACCGACGCGGTGGCCGGCGAGAGCGTCGGCATCACCCTCACCGAACCCATCTTCGTCGAGCGCGGCGAGATCGTGAGCCATCCCGAGCGGGCGCCCATGGAGACCACCGTCTTCCGCGGACGCCTGTTCTGGCTGGGGGCGCGACCGCTGGAGGTGGGCCACACCTACACCCTCAAGCTGGGCACGGCGGAGGCACGGGTGCGGGTGGAGAGGATCGAGCGGGTGATCGACACCGAGGATCTCTCGGGCCGGCCTGCCGACCGCATCGACCGCCACGGCGCCGGCGAGGTGATCCTGCGCGCCGACCGCATGCTGGCCCTCGATCCCTTCGACGCCAATCCCGCGACCGGCCGCTTCGTGCTGGTGGAGGACTACGTGCCGGTGGGCGGCGGCACCGTGTCCATGGAGGGCTATCCCGACCAGCGCCACCTGATCACCCGCAAGGCCACCAACATCCACGCCGTGGGCCACGCCGTCACCCGCGAGGCCCGCATCGCCCGCAACGGCCACAGGGGTGGCGTGCTCTGGTTCACCGGCTTGTCGGGTGCCGGCAAGTCCACCCTGGCGCTGGCCCTGGAGCGGGAGCTCTTCCGCAAGGGCTATCAGGTCTACGTGCTGGACGGCGACAACATCCGCGGCGGTCTCAACGCCGATCTCGGCTTCAGTCCCGAGGACCGGGCCGAGAACATCCGCCGGGTGGGCGAGGTGGCGGCGCTGTTCGCCGACGCCGGCATGATCGCCATCTCCGCCTTCATCTCCCCCTATCGCGCCGACCGCGAGCGGGCGCGGCGGGCCGCCGGCGAGGATTTCCACGAGATCCACATCCACGCGCCGCTGGAGGTGTGCGAGGCCCGCGATCCCAAGGGTCTCTACCGCCGGGCCCGCGCCGGCGAGATCCCGGACTTCACCGGCATCACCAGTCCCTACGAGCCGCCGGAGAATCCGGAACTGGTGGTCCCCACCCACGAGCTCTCCTTCGAGGAGTGCCTGGCGCTGCTGGTGGACTACGTGGAGAAGCACTTCCGCCGCTGACCCTCCGCCCCGTGCGGATCGCGCCGCCGCCCGCCCGGGCGGCGCCGTCCGTCGTGGCGTTTCATGTCGGAATGTGCATTCCTTTCGTCATCCTTGAAAGGAATGCGGACTCGTGGCAGAAGGGCGCGGGATCCGGGGAGGGAGCGGCGTGGACGAACTCGCGCGTGCCTTCGGCCTCGCCCTGGGACTGCTGGTCTCGGGCGATCGCGAACTCTACGGCATCGTCGCCCTCTCGCTGGAGGTGAGCCTCGCCGCCACCCTGATCGCCTGCCTCCTGGGCATGCCCGCCGGCATGGCCCTCGCCCTCTTCCGCTTTCCCGGCCGCCGGATGCTGGTGGTGGCCACCAGCGCCCTCATGGGCCTGCCGCCGGTGGTGGTGGGCCTCTTCGTCTATCTGCTGCTCTCGCGGGCGGGACCGCTCGGCGCCCTCGGCCTGCTCTACACCCCCGCCGCCATGGTGATCGCCCAGACGGTGCTGGTGACCCCCATCGTCACCGCCCTCACCCGCGAGCTCGGCGAATCCCTCCTCGCCGAATACGGCGACTTCCTCGCCGCCATGGGCCGCCGCGGCCTCCGCGCCATCCCCACCCTCCTCCACGAGGGCCGCCACGCCCTCGTCACCGTGGCGCTCGCTGGCTTCGGCCGCGCCATCGCCGAGGTGGGGGCGGTGATGATGGTGGGCGGCAACATCCGCCACGTGACCCGGGTGATGACCACCGCCATCGCCCTCGAGACCGGCAAGGGCGAGATCGCCCTCGCCCTCGCCCTCGGCCTCGTGCTGCTGACGGTGGCCCTCGCCGTCAACGCCCTCGCCCACCTCACCCGTCTGCGCGAGGCGGAGCTGGCCCATGCCCGTGCCTGAGCTGCGACTGCTGACCGGCGGCGAGACGCCGCTGCTGGTGGCGGAGGGACTCACCGTCCGCATCGGTGACCATCCCGTGCTGGAAGGGCTCGACTTCACCCTGCCCCCATCCGGGCTCACCGTCCTCCTCGGCCCCAATGGGGCCGGCAAGAGCGTGCTGCTGCGCACGCTGCAGGGGCTGCTGGCGCCGGTGGCCGGCCGCCTGTGCTGGCGTGACGGCGACCCGCCGCGCCGGGCGCTGGTGTTCCAGCGACCGGTGGCGCTGCGGAGGCGGGTGCGGGCCCAGCTCGCCTTCGCCCTTTCCTGCGCCGGCATCCCGCGACGGGCGCGGCCGGCCCGCATCGCCGAACTGCTGGAGCTGTGCGACCTCGCCCCCCTCGCCCGGCGTCCGGCGCGGCGTCTTTCCGGCGGCGAGCAGCAGCGCCTCGCCATCGCCACCGCCCTCGCCCTCGATCCGGGCTTCCTCATGCTGGACGAGCCCACCGCCAGCCTCGATCCCGCCGCCACCCTCGCCGTCGAACGGCTGCTGGCGCGCATCCGCCGCCGCGGCATCCCGCTGCTGCTGGTCACCCACGACGTCCACCAGGCGCGGCGCCTCGCCGACCGGGTGCTGTTCCTCCATCGCGGCCGCCTCCGGGAGGAGGCGCCGGCGACGCGCTTCTTCACCGCCCCCGCGAGCCCCCAGGCGCGCGCCTATCTCGAAGGGAGGCTACTGCCATGATCCGTTGGATGTACGCGTTCCTCGCGATCCTGCCGCTCCTGCTCGGTGCCGTGCGGGCCGATGCCGGCGAGCGCTTCATCGTCCTGCAGAGCACCACCTCGACGCAGAACTCCGGTCTGTTCGACTACATCCTGCCGAAGTTCGAGCAGGCCACCGGCATCCAGGTGCGGGTGGTGGCGGTGGGCACCGGCCAGGCGCTCCGCAACGCGGCACGTGGCGATGGCGATGTGGTGCTGGTGCACAGCCCCGCGGACGAGGCGCGCTTCGTCGCCGAGGGCCACGGCATCCTGCACTGCCGGGTGTTCTACAACGACTTCGTGATCGTCGGGCCGAACCTCGATCCCGCGGGGGTCGGCGGTCTTCGCGATGCGGCCGAGGCCCTGCGGCGCATCGCCGCCGCTGGCCGTGAGGGACGGGTGGTGTTCCTCTCGCGCGGCGACGAATCCGGCACGCACAAGAAGGAGCGTGCCCTGTGGCGTGCCGCCGGTCTCGACCCCACGGCCGAGAGCGGCAGCTGGTATCGCGAGGCGGGTGCCGGCATGGGCGCCACCCTCAACATGGCCGCCGGCCTCGGCGCGTACACCCTCACCGACCGCGGCACCTGGCTGTCGTTCGCCAACCGGCGCGATCTGGAGGTGCTGGTCGAGGGCGATCCGCGCCTGTTCAACCCCTACGGGGTGATGGTGGTGAACCCGAAGCGCCATCCGCACGTGCGCTTCGCCGAGGCGAAGGCCTTTCGCGACTGGCTGATCTCGGAGGCGGGTCAGCGGGCGGTGGCCTCGTACCGGGTGCACGGCGTGCAGCTGTTCCATCCGGACGTCCGCTGCGGCGACATGCCGACACCGGAGGCGCGCCCTTGAAGCCCGGCCGCCGCGGCCGCAGGTGACGGGCGGAGCACGCTTCCGGGAGAGGTGCGATGGAACTGGTGGTCTGCTACGTCACCTGCGGCTCCATGGATGAGGCCGAGCGCATCGGCCGGGCGCTGGTGGAACGCCACCAGGCGGCCTGCGTCAACGTCGTGCCGCGGATCCTCTCCCTCTACCGATGGGAGGGGGCGGTGCAGCGGGACGAGGAGGTGCTGCTGCTGGCCAAGACCCGGCGCGAGCTGGTGGAGGCGGTGGTGCGCACCGTGCGCGACCTCCATGCCTACGAGCTGCCCTGCGTGACGGCGCTGCCCATCCTGGACGGGCACCGCGACTATCTGGCGTGGGTGGCGGAGGAGACGGCGCCGGCGGTGGCGGTGGAGGGCCCGGCGGCGTCGCGGTGATAGGGATGGCCGGCGAGGATGGCCCAGGCCCGGTAGATCTGCTCCAGCAGCATCACCCGCACCAGCTCGTGGGGCCAGGTCATGGGACCGAAGGCGACGACGCGCTCGGCCGCCGCCCGCACCGCATCGTCCAGACCCTCGGGTCCACCGATCAGGAAGGCCGGCGGCCGGCCGCCCCGCGCCAGCAGCCGGGCGAAGCCCGGACTGTCCAGGACCTCGCCCCGCGGGTCCAGCACCAGCCGCCGCCGGCCCCGGCTGCGGGCGAGCAGGCCTTCCCCCTCGCGTCGCCGGCGCATTTCCGGCGACCCCTCGGCCGGCGCCAGCTCGATCTCGCGGATCCGCCAGGGCAGACGTTCGCGGTAGCGCGTCGCGAGGCTCCGCAGCGCCGGATCGCGCAGCCGCCCGACGGCAACGATGTCGATGCGCAAGGGTCTCAGCCGGCGGCGCGCGCCGGCGGCGCCACCGACCAGAGGCGTTCGAGGTCGTAGAGCGCCCGCGTCTCGGCGCGGAAGATGTGGACGATCACGTCGCCCGCGTCCACCAGCACCCAGTTGGCCTCCCGCAGCCCCTCCACCGACAGGACCGGGAAACCCGCCGCCTCCAGCCGCGCCTGCAGCTTCTCGGCCATGGTCACGATGTGCCGGTCGCTGGTGCCGGTTACCACCACCATCCAGTCGGCGATGGTGGTCTTGCCGCGCAGGTCGATGACGGCGGGATCGAGAGCCTTGTCGGCTTCGAGACTTTCGGTGACGAGGGTCAGGAGCCGGCTGCTGTCGGCGTCCACGGGCCCGCGCGACTCGGACCTGACCTGGATGGTCGTCACTCCCTGCTCCAGTCCCGCCCCATGCGGCGCCAGGCCGCCCGGATGGCCGTGCCCGACGCGGGATGGGGTCTGAGACGTACGAACACCCATCGCGGCGGAGGGAGTGCGGCCAGTCTCCGCGCCTCCTTCTCTCCGATCCGCGCCTCCGCGAACCGGCGCGCCGCCGGACTCGCGAGGGCGACATGAGAATAGGGTATCCGGTCGAACACCGCAACGGGCACCAGTCGGAACAGCTCCGGCCAGCGGTACCAGCGGTGGAGGCCGGCGAGATTGTCGGCGCCCACGATCCACACGAAGCGCCGGCGCCGATCCCGCACCAGCCGCCGCAGAAGCTCGACGGTGTAGCGGGTCCCCAGCCGCGCCTCGAGATCGCACACCCGGATGCGGGGATGGCGCGCCGCCATCTCCCGGGCCCGCGCCAGCCGCCGGCCGTAGGGCGCGAGCTCCTCCGGCGGCTTCAGCGGGTTGCGCGGGGTCACGAGCCACCAGAGCTGGTCGAGGCCGAGCCGCCTGAGCGCCTCCGCCGAGACGTGGAGATGGCCCTCGTGGGCGGGATTGAAGGACCCCCCCAGGAGCCCCACCCGCAGCGGCCGCGGCGCCGGTTCGACCATCGCCTCCGGCTCGGCGAGCCACAGGCGCGTGCGCGGACGCCGGCGCGGGAAGGACAGTGCCGACACCGGACTCCGTCCCTCACAGCGGGCGGGTCTGGCCGTCGCCCCGCACCACGTACTTGAAGGTGGTGAGCTGCTCCACCCCCACGGGCCCGCGGGCGTGGAGGCGGCCGGTGGAGATGCCGATCTCGGCGCCCATGCCGAACTCGCCGCCGTCCGCGAACTGGGTGGAGGCGTTGTGGATGACGATGGCGGAGTCCACCTCCCGCAGGAACCTCTCCGCCGCCGCCCGGTCCTCGGTAACGATGGCGTCGGTGTGGTGGGAACCGTAGGCGTTGACGTGGGCGATGGCGGCGTCGATGCCGTCCACCACCCGCACCGACAGGATGGCGTCGAGATATTCGGTGCGCCAGTCCTCCTCGGTGGCGGGCCGCGCCCGCGGCTCGATGCGCCGCACCGTCTCGTCGCCGCGGATCTCGCAGCCGGCCTCCATCAGCCGCGCCAGCACCGGCGGCAGCAGCGCCTCCGCCACCGCCCGGTCCACCAGCAGCGTCTCGGTGGCGCCGCAGATGCCGGGGCGCCGCATCTTGGCGTTGAAGGTGATCTCCACCGCCTTGGCGGGATCGGCCCGCTCGTGGAGATAGGTGTGGCAGATCCCCTCGAGATGGGCGAGGACGGGGATGCGGCTCTCGGCGAACACCCGTTCGATGAGCGAGCGGCCGCCCCGTGGCACGATCACGTCCACGGACTCGTGCAGCCGCAGCAGCAGCCCCACCGCCGCCCGGTCCGTCACCGGCACCATCTGCACCGCCGCCTCCGGCAGGCCGGCGGCGCGCAGCCCCTCCACGAGACAGGCGTGGATGGCGTGGCTGGAGTGGAAGCTCTCGGAGCCGCCGCGCAGGATGGCGGCATTGCCGGCCTTGAGGCAGAGACCGCCGGCGTCCGCCGTCACGTTGGGACGGCTCTCGTAGATGATCCCCACCACCCCGAGGGGCACGCGCACGCGGGCGATGTCGAGGCCGTTGGGCCGGGTCCAGCGGGCCAGTTCGGTGCCCACGGGATCCGGCAGGGCGGCGATCTCCTCGAGTCCCCGCGCCATCGCCTCCACCCGCCGGCCGTCGAGCATGAGACGGTCGAGCATGGCCCGCGAGAGGCCGCGGCCGCGGGCGGTGTCCATGTCCAGCGCGTTGGCGGCGAGGATCTCGGCGGTGCGCTCCCTGAGCGCCGCCGCCGCCGCCCGGAGCGCCCGGTCCTTGACCTCCCGCGGCGCGCCGGCGAGCGTCCGCGCCGCCTCCCGCGCCCGCGCGCCGATCTCGCGCATGCGCGCCGCCAGATCCGTCGCCGTCTCCACCACTGCGGCCTCCGCCATGGACCGGTGCCTCCGTCCCGCTGCCGTACCTTCCGCCGCCCATATAGCCGCCGCCCGCCCGCCCGGCGAGGCCGTCCTCAGGGCCAGGCCACCAGCGGCGGCAGCGACATGAGGATCGCTTCCGGATGGCCGCCGGTCATCAGTCCGAAACGGGTGCCGCGGTCGTAGAGCAGATTGAACTCCACGTAGCGGCCGCGGCGGACGAGCTGGTGGTGGCGCTCCGCCTCGGTCCAGGGCGTGTCCATGCGGCGGGCGACGATGCGCGGATAGACGTCGAGGAAGGCCTCCCCCACCGCACGGGTGAAGGCGAAATCGCGCTCGAAGTCCTCCTCCAGATGGTCGTAGAAGATCCCCCCGACGCCCCGCGGTTCGTTGCGGTGCGGGATCCAGAAATACTCGTCGCACCAGGCCTTGAAGCGGGGATAGAATTCGGGGTCGAAGGCGTCACAGGCCTCCTTCAACCTCGCATGGAAGTCGCGGGTGTCCTCCTCGAGGGGATAGATGGGGTTGAGATCGGCGCCGCCGCCGAACCAGGCGCGGGTGGTGCGGATGTGGCGGGTGTTCATGTGGGCCGGCGGCACGTGGGGATTGCGGGGATGGGCCACCAGCGACACACCGCTCGCCCAGAAGCGCGGATCCTCCGCCGCACCGCGCACCTCGCGGGCGAATTCCGGCGACAACGCGCCGAAGACGGTGGAGACGTTGACCCCCACCTTCTCGAACACGCGCCCGCGCATGACGGCCATCACCCCGCCGCCGCCGCCCGGCCGCGACCAGGCCTCGCGCACGAAGCGGCCCGGCGGCAGGCGGTCGGCATCGGGGCCGGCATAGGCGTCCTCCAGGGCCTCGAAGGCGGCGCAGAGCCGATCGCGCAGGCTCTCGAACCATTCACGGACGCGGGCCTTGCGGGCCTCCGTCTCCGTGGTCGCGGGGGATCCAGTCATCGAGCACTCCGAGCTGTCGCAGCGCCTCCGCCAGCACGATGGCGGCGGCCGTGACCACGTTCAAGGACCGCAGCCCCGGCCGCATGGGGATGGTCAGCACCACGTCGGCCACCGCCCGCACCGGGGCCGGCAGACCCGCGCTCTCCCGCCCCAGCAGCAGCACGTCGTCCGCGGCGAAGGCGAAGCGGTGATGGGGACGGGCCGCGTGGCGGCTCAGGGCCACGAGCCGCCGTCCCTCCGCCCGCCGCCAGCGCTCGAAGGCGGCGAAGTCGGCATGGCGCCGCCAGCGGACATGGGCGAGATAGTCCATGCCCGTGCGGCGAATGCGCCGGTCGTCGAGGGGAAAGCCGCAGGGCTCGATCACGTCCACCGCGGCCCCGAAACAGGCGGCGAGACGCAGCATGGCGCCGAAGTTGGGGGCGAGGTCCGGTTCGAATAGGGCCAGCCGGAGATCGTGTGGCCTCGCGGTCACGGCGGGATTCCCCGTGTTTGCGACGCACAATGCGGCGTTCCGCACTCTTGCCGGGCGATGGACCGGCCCATAGAGTGCGTGCGCCGCGAAGGAGTCCCTGAGATCCGGAACCGACGCGAGGGGGTGGCACGATGGCTCACACGTCGTCCCGCGAGGGCAGCGGTGAAACGACGCGCCGCGACTTCCTGGAACTCGTGTCCTGGTCGACGCTCGCCGTGGGGACCGCGGTGGGTCTGTGGCCCTTCGTCGACAGCCTCAATCCCTCCAAGGAAGTGCTGGCGCTCGCCTCCACCGAGGTCGACCTGGAGCCCATCGAACCGGGCCAGCGGGTGACGGTGATGTGGCGCGGCAAGCCGGTCTTCGTCGCCCATCGCACACCGGAGGAGATCGAGGCGGCCCGCGCCACGCCCCTCGACGAGCTGCGCGATCCGGAACCCGACGAGAAGCGGGCGCCCAGGCCGGAATGGCTCGTCGTCATCGGCATCTGCACCCATCTCGGCTGCGTCCCCGTGGGCCAACGTTCCGGCGAACCCCGTGGCGACTGGGGCGGATGGTTCTGCCCGTGCCACGGCTCGCACTACGACACCGCCGGGCGCATCCGCAAGGGGCCGGCACCGCTCAATCTCCATTTGCCCCCCTACACCTTCGTCACCGACACGCTCGTGCGGATCGGCTGATCTCCCTCCCACGACACCGGACCTGGAGCGAGAGACCATGCAGCGCGAATTCGTCGAGGCGCCGGTGCGCGGCGTGCTGAAGTGGATCGACCGACGGCTGCCGGTCATCACCTGGGCCTACAACGAACTGGTCGTCTACCCCGCACCGAAGAACCTCAATTACTGGTGGAACTTTGGTTCCCTCGCGGGGATCATGCTGACCATTCAGATCGTCACCGGCATCGTGCTGGTGATGCACTATACTCCCCATGTCGATATGGCCTTCGATTCGGTCGAAGGATACATCATGCGCGATGTCAATTGGGGATGGCTGATCCGCTATCTCCATGCCAACGGCGCCTCCATGTTCTTCGCACTGGTGTACATCCACATCTTCCGGGGGATGTACTACGGATCCTACAAGGAACCCCGGGAGCTGCTGTGGATCCTCGGCGTCCTCATCCTCGTCGTCATGATGGCCACCGCCTTCATGGGCTACGTGCTGCCGTGGGGCAACATGAGCTATTGGGCGGCGACGGTGATCACCAATCTGTTCTCCGCCATCCCCCTCGTGGGCGAGACCATCGTCACCTGGCTGTGGGGTGGCTTCACGGTGGACAATCCCACCCTCCAGCGCTTCTTCTCGCTCCACTATCTGCTGCCCTTCGTGATCTTCGCGCTGGTCTTCCTGCACATCCTCGCCCTGCATCAGGTCGGATCCAACAATCCTCTCGGAATCGACCTGACGAAGAAGGACAAAATTCCCTTCCATCCCTATTATACCATCAAGGACATGTTCGGGCTCGGCGTGTTCCTGCTCGTCTACGGATATTTCGTGTTCTTCGCACCGACCGCCTTCATCGAACCCGTCAACTTCGAACCGGCCAATCCGCTCCAGACTCCTCCCCACATCGTCCCGGAATGGTATTTCCTTCCCTTCTACGCCATCCTGCGCGCCATCACCTTCGACATCCTCTTCATTCCGGCCAAGCTCGGCGGCGTCATCGCCATGTTCGCCTCCATCTTCGTGCTGTTCCTGCTGCCCTGGCTCGACACCTCGCCGGTGCGCAGCGCCCGCTTCCGGCCCATCTACCGACAGTTCTTCTGGATCCTGGTGCTCGACGTGCTCGTGCTGGGCTACATCGGCGGCCAGCCGCCGGAGGGATGGTACGTGACCGTGGGCCAGATCGCGACGGCCTACTATTTCCTCCATTTCCTCGTGATCCTGCCGCTCCTCGGCAAGCTCGAACGTCCGCTGCCGCTTCCCAGCGGCCTCGACGAGCCGGTCCTCGGCACCGCCGGGACCCGGGCCGCCAAGTGAGGAGAGCGAAGATGAGCCATGGTCTGGTGCGCGTGCTGCTGCTGGCCGCCGCCGTGCTGACGGGGTCGGCCACGGCCCTCCTCGCGGCCGAGGTGAAGGAACCGCCGGCCCGCGACTGGCCGCACGAGGGCATCTTCGGTCGCTACGACAGGGCGGCCCTGCAGCGAGGCTTCCTCGTCTTCAAGGAGGTCTGCGCCAGCTGCCACTCGGCCCGCTATCTGCGTTTCCGCGACCTCGAGGGCATCGGCCTCGACGCCGACACAGTCAAGGCGCTGGCGGCGGAGTACACCGTCGAGGACTGCTGTGACGAGAACGGCGAGCCCTTCGAGCGACCCGCCAAGCCCTTCGACCGCTTCCCGCCGCCCTATCCCAACGAGCAGGCGGCGCGGGCGGCCAACGGCGGCGCCCTGCCCCCCGATCTCTCGCTCATCGTCAAGGCGCGCGACGGTGGCGAGGACTATCTCCACGCCCTCCTCACCGGCTACGGGGATCCGCCCGCCGAGGCCGAGGCACCGGCCGAGGGCATGAACTGGAACCCCTACTTCCCGGGGGGATGGATCGCCATGCCGCCGCCGCTCATGGAGGACCTCGTGGAGTATCCGGACGGCACGCCGGCGACGGTGGAGCAGATGGCGAGCGACGTCACCCAGTTCCTCGCCTGGCTCTCCGATCCCACCATGGAGGAACGCAAGCGCACCGGCATCAAGTACATGCTGTTCGTCCTGGTGCTGACGGGACTGTTCTACGCCTACAAGCGGAAGATCTGGGCGAAGATCCACTGAGGAACGGGGGTGCGGGGCGCCGGACGGGCGCCCTCGACCCGTGGGGGAGCCGGGCGATGTCGGCCGAGGGAGTCGTGGCGCGCGAGATCCGCCGCCGTCTCGAGGAGGCCTTCGCGCCCCAGACGCTGGAGATCACGGACGAGTCCGAACGTCACCGCGGCCATGCCGGCTGGCGCGAGGGCGGCGAGACCCATTTCCGCGTGCTGCTGGTGAGCGCCGTCTTCGAGGGCGTGCCGCGGCTGGAACGTCAGCGGCGCATCCACGCCCTGCTCGCGGACCTCCTGCGCGAACGGATCCATGCCCTCTCGGTGCGGGCCCTCACCCCGGAGGAGGCGGCGCGCGCCGATCCCGGAGGCTGACATCCGCGCGGACGGAGCGGTTCGGGTCGAACATGGACGGGATTTTCCGATCCCGCCTGGTCTCGTGGTCGGAATCACGACGGGGCGCCCGGTGGGGCGCCCCGTCGCCTCGGGAGGGATGGATTCAGGGCGTGACCTCGAGCAGGGCCAGTTCGGCCGGGTCCTTCACACGCCTGAGCAGCGCCTGGCGCAGCTTCTGCAGCGCGCGGGCCTCGATCTGGCGCACGCGCTCCTTGCTGATGCCGAACCGCCGCCCGAGCTCCTCCAGGGTCTTGCCGTCCTCGCGCAGGCGCCGCTCCCGGATGATGATCTGCTCCCGCTCGTTGAGCTCCGCGAGGCACTCGCGCAGCCACCGGGAGCGGATCTTCGAGTCCCGCTCCTCCTCGACGATCTTGTCCGGCGTCGGCCGGTCGTCGGCGAGGAAGTCCTGCCAGGTGTCCTCACCGTCGGGGGTGAGGGTGGCGTTGAGCGACTGGTCGCTGCCCGAGAGCCGGCCCTCCATGGCCTCCACGTCGGCCACGTTGACGTGGAGCTGCTCGGCGATCTTGCGCTTGCCCTCCTCCGACAGCCGGCCGCTGGAGCCGCCCTCGATCTGGGCGCGCAGCCGCCGCAGGTTGAAGAACAGCGACTTCTGGGCCGCCGTGGTGCCGGTGCGCACCACCGACCAGTTGCGCAGGATGTAGTCCTGCATGGCCGAGCGGATCCACCACGCGGCGTAGGTGGAGAAGCGCACCTCGCGTTCCGGCTCGAAGCGGGCGGCGGCCTGCATGAGGCCCACCATCCCCTCCTGCACGAGGTCGTTCATCGGCAGGCCGTAGTTGCGGAACTTGTGGGCCATGCTCACCACCAGCCGCACATAGGCGCCGACGAGCTCGTGCAGGGCCTTCTCGTCGCCCTGCTCGCGCCACCGCCGCGCCAGCTCCAGCTCGTGCTCGCGCGAGAGCAGCGGCGCGTTCATCGACTCGCTGATGAAGCGCCGATCGAGGCTCTGCCGCTCCGGCGTCTCCCTGCTCATCTCGCCTCCGACACTCCTCGCTCACCGGCCGCGACGACGTTCCGTCGCCGGGTCGGCATCCTCGTATACGTGGCCGCCGCCGGGACGGATCACCCCCCGTCGACGGATCCCGCCCCGCCGTGACACGCCGATCTTGTGCCGCTGCCGGGTTAAGCGGGTACGGCCGTGCAGGTGAAATTTCCGCAATCTACCCGCCGTCGGCCCCGCCGCGACCCGCACGCTCGGGAAACAGGCGCAGGAGCCCGCTCTCCGAGGCCTCGCATACCCCGCGTTCCGTGACGAACCCGGTGATATACCGGGCCGGCGTCACGTCGAAAGCCCAATTGGCGGCCGGGCTGCCCTCCGGTACGAGCCGCACCTCCAGGATGCGCCCGTCCTCCGTCGCTCCCCGGATGCGGGTGAGCTCGGCCCCGTCCCGCCGTTCGATCGGGATCTCCCTTACACCATCCCACAGGTCCCAGTCCACCGTCGTCGACGGCAGTGCGACATAGAAGGGCACGCCGTTGTCGAAGGCGGCCAGGGCCTTGAGGTAGGTGCCGATCTTGTTGGCCACGTCGCCGCGGCGGGTGACCCGGTCCGCCCCCACGAGACAGAGGTCCACGAGCCCGTGCTGCATGAGATGGCCGCCGGCATTGTCGGCGATCACCGTATGCGGCACGCCGGCCCGGCCCAGCTCGAAGGCGGTGATGGCCGCCCCCTGGTTGCGCGGGCGGGTCTCGTCCACCCACACGTGGACCGGGATGCCGCGGCGGTGGGCGAGGTAGACGGGCGCGGTGGCGGTGCCCCAGTCGATGCAGGCGAGGCGACCGGCGTTGCAGTGGGTGAGGACGTGGACCGGCTCGCCCGCGCGCTTGCGCCGGGCCGCCGCCTCGATCAGGGCGAGACCGTGCTCGCCGATGCGACGGCACATCTCGGCGCTCTCGGCACAGAGCCGCCCCGCCTCGACCATGGCCGCCCGGAAGCGGTCGCCGGGGGCGAGGGGGCGCAGCACCCGCGCCATGCGCGCGAGGGCCGCGTGGAGGTCGACGGCGGTGGGCCGGGTGCGGCCGAGGCGGACGAGGGCCCGCTCCAGGGCCCCGTCGGAGGGATCCTCCCGCAGCGCCAGGGCCACGCCATAGGCCGCGGTGGCCCCGATGAGGGGCGCGCCGCGCACCCGCATGACCTCGATGGCCTCCGCCGCCTCCTCCAGCGTCCGCAGCACCCGCCGCACCAGCCGATGGGGCAGTTCGGTCTGGTCGAGGATCTCGACCCCTTCCCCGTCCGCCGCGGGGCGGATGGTCCAGAGTTCCGACCGCGTTCCGTTCACGCCTTCTCCTCCTCCGGCCGGCGGGCGACGAAGCGCAGGCGCACATAGTCGGCGTACCAGTACCCGTCTCCGTCGCGCAGGGCCGGCGCCAGCAGTTCGACGATCTCGTCCCGCACCGCCGCCCGCGCCGCCGGTCCGGCCAGGGCCAGGAGGTCGGCGGCGAAGAGATCGAGCCAGGCGGCCATGCCCGCCTCGAGGCGGGTGGGGCGGGGGATCGACTCCACCCGCGCCACCCGGAAGCCGTGGGCCCCCAGCCGCCGGCGCCAGGCCTCGGCGGTGGGGAAGGTCCAGGGCAGATGCGGGCGGGCGTCGATGCCGCGACGGTCGAGGACGGCGAGGATGGCGGTGAGGATGGCGGCGATGTTGCCGAAGCCGCCCATCTCGCCGACGAAGCGGCCGCCGGGCACCAGCGCCCGGTACACCCCGGCCAACACCGCGTCCATGCGGGCGCCCATCCAATGGAGGGCGGCATTGGAGAAGACGGCGTCGAAGGCGGCCTCGAAGTCCAGTTCGGCCGCATCCATCCGGCGCGCGTCGAGACCGCGGGCACGGGCCGCCGCCACCATGTCCGGACTCAGATCGATGCCCACGACGCGCGCGCCGCGGGCGGCGAGGACGGCGGAAAGCCGCCCGTCCCCGCAGCCCAGATCCAGCACCCGCTCGCCCGGGCGCGGATCCAGCAGGTCCACGAGCGGCCGCGCCAGTTCCGCCACGAAGCCGGCGTCGCGGGCATAGCGTTCGGCCGACCAGTCCACTTCCCCCTCCGCGCCGAACACGGACATTGTCGGGCCGCTCACCTCCGGCGACAAGACCGGAACGGAGAGGGCCCCGCCTGCCGGCGGGGCCTCGGCCCGGGCCCACGGAAGCACCGGGATCAGAAGACGAAGTCGGAGGGATTGAGCGGGGCGGTCACGCCCTCGAGGGTCACGGTGTCGCCGGTGCCGAAGTCGATCACCGTATGGTTGGCCGCCGGATCGACGGTGACCGTCAGGTCCTGCATGCCGGCGAAGCCGAAGGCGGTGACGTCGATCCGATCCAGCCCCTGCTGGAAGTCGTGGATCACGTCCTGACCGGAGCCGGGCGCGAAGACGAAGGTGTCGTGCCCCGCCTGGAACGAGCCGTTCAGGAGCTGCAGGACGTCGCCGTAGAGCTGGTCGTTGCCGGGGCCGCCCACCAGCACGTCGTCGCCGGCAACGAAATAGCCCCGCCCGTACGCGGTGTCGAGGACGCCGACATCGCCCACCAGCTTGTCGTCCCCCGCACCTCCCTCGAGCCGGTCGGACCCGGCGGCGAGGCTCCCGCCGTGGCACACCTGCGCACTGCCGTAGTCGCCCACCAGGAGATCGAGGCCGTCCCCGCCGCGCAGCGTGTCGTTGCCGACGGCGACGTTCACCCCGGGAACGGAGATCTGCCCCTGGTCACCGCGCAGGACGTCGTTGCCCGCTCCGCCGTCGATCAGATCATTCCCGAAGGACAGACCAAGATCTCCCGAATTTTTGAATAGATTTATTCCTTCTCCGTCGCCGTTGATCAGATCGTTTCCATATCATCTATAAATATCATCATGCCCCTCTCCGCATGACAACTGATAGTTCGCATAGTGCGCTCGAAGTTCAAAAATAATCACCATTGATCTGGTCGTTTCCATCACCGCCATCTATGTAGTCGTCACCACCACCTCCTCCGACAATCCCGAGTCTCGCATCCAGGTACGTCCCGCGGCTGTCCCCGACGATGGCATCGGCACCGACCCCGCCCAGGAGCATGTCGTCTCCACCCACGACGAAGCTCGGAACCGACGCGGCGTGACCACGGACCTCGAGAACGCTGCTGTCGCCGACCAGCACATCGTTGCCGGCGCCGCCCTCGAGTCGGTCGTAACCCTGAATTCGCACCGCTCCCGCGGTGTCGATCGGCGACCAGCCGGTATCGCCGTACAGGCCGTCCCAGCCCGCGCCGGCGAGGATCACGTCGTGCGCGAAGGTGGTGGCCCGATACGGGTCGCCGCTGATGCTCAGCCCGTGACCGCCGGTGAACCGGATCTCCTCGTCCACGGCGGTGCCGAAGAAAGGTCCGGTGGTGCCCGGCGGAACCGTCACGGGCGTGGGCGTGGTGCCGATGCCCCGGACGTCGATGGTGACCGTGCCGGTACCGGTGGCCCCGCTCGCGTCGACGACCTGATAGGCGAGCTGGACCTGAGCGGTCTGCCCCCAAGATAGGTGCGTGTAGTCGGTGCCGGGATCCCAGACCAGCCGGCCGTCGACGATGCGCACCGTGCCGCCCCCGTTCACCACCGAGGCACCGGTCAGGGTGAGCGGTCCGGCACCGGTGTCGTTGGCCAGCACGTCGAGATGCACCGGCCGGATCTCCCAGGTGCTGGCATGGTCCGGTGCGGCGGTCGGGCCGTCGGCGAGTCCCTGCACCGTGATGGTCAGGTCCGCGCCGGCGCTGCCGCCGTGGCCGTCGGCGATCGTGTAGTGCACCGTCGCCTGCGCCGTCTCACCGGCCGCCAGGTGCTGGTAGTCCTGCCCGGGATCCCACACCACCCGGCCGTTCACCACCGACACTGTGCCGCCCCCCCGACGTCACCGTCGCCGAGGTCACCGTCAGCACGTCCGAGGCATCCGGGTCCGTGTCGTTCGCCAGCACGTCCACCGCCACCGGCGTGTCCTCGTCGGTGCCCGCCACGTCCGCCACCGCCACCGGCGCGTCGTTGGCGCCCTGGACGGTGATGGTGACCGTGGCGGTGTCGGTGTCACCGTCGGCGTCCGCGACCTCGTAGGTGAACTGCACCTGGGCCGTCTCGCCGACCGCGAGATACTGGAAGTCCTGCCCGGGATCGAAGACCAAGCTGCCGTCGGGGTTCCCGTCGCTGCCGGTCCGGAACACCAGGGTGCCGGCCGCCGGCGGGCTCACCAGCCGCACCGTGCGCGCGAGGTCCGGCACCAGGTCGTCGGCCAGGACCGAGCCGAAGGTGGTGGGACCGGCATCCTCGCCCACGCTCACGGCATCGTCCACCGCCGTCACCGGATCGTCGGCGAGGGAGACCTCACGTCCGTCGACGAAGATACGGACCTGCTCCACGTCCCGGGTCTCGAGGTCGAAGGCGGTGAACCGGAACGTCTCGTCGGCCTCCCGGGCGTCGTCGGCGTCCCGGCCTCCGTCCTCGTCCTCCCCGTCGGCCGCGGCACGCGCCGCCAGCCAGCCGCGCAGGCGGTCGAGATCGGTCTGGAACGCGGGATCGAACCATTCGGCGCGCGTGAGCGTCAGGACCAGGGTATCCTCACCGCGGCCGCCGTCGTAGAGATCGTGCGCGCCCTCGTTCTCGGCGGCCGTGTAGAGAAGGCGGTCGTCGCCGCGGCCGCCGTGGACCCGGTCGCTGCCGGCGCCACCGTCGAGGACATCGGCGAAGCGGTCCCTCCCGTCGCCGTGGTGGCGGTCCCCTTCGCGGTCGTGGTCGTCCTCGAGGTCGTCGCCGTAGAGGCGATCGTCGCCGGCACCACCCAGCAGGAGGTCCCGCCCCTCGCCGCCGACGAGCACGTCGTCGCCGCCGGCCCCGTCGAGAAGATCGTCGCCTTCCTCACCCTCGATCCATTCGGCCAGGGCGGTCCCGATCAGCCGATCGGCGCCCTCGCCGCCCTCGACGACCGCCAACTCCGGTCGGTGGTGGTCGTCGGACCGATGGTGCCCATGCTCCTTCGCCATCGTCTTCTCTCCCGGATCGCTAGACGGTATCGTGGTGTACCGAGCTGCGTTCCACGGCGCGCCGTCATGTCCTCGACTAGTGCCGCGACCTTGTCCGGAGCTTGCACGAAGCTTGCACGAAGATGACCCGGAGAAGGGGAGCCGTGGGCACGGCGTGGGTGTTCCGGTATCATTCCATGGCGGGGTCACCCACCGGGTCTCGCGGCTCTTGCGTTCCGACGGCGAGGGGCGCTAGCCTCGCCGCGGCTCCGCGGAGCCGGAGGACCGAGAACCAGGAACCGTCAGCCGGGAGAGGAGGAGTCGGCATGACACGGACTGTGTTCGCGGCGGCCGCCACGGCCCTCGCGCTGGTGGTCGGTGCCCCGGCGGCACCGCAGGCGGAGGAGGTGGTGGTCAAGCTGTGGTCGCGGGCCGACCGCTCGGGCCCGCTGCGGGCCGGCAACATCGTCCACGCCGCCGAGGTGCTGAACCGCATGCTGGCGGCCACGGGCAGCGAGACCCGCGTCAAGGTCGAGGTGTTCGAGAACAACGCCAAGGGCTACGACGCCGACGCCCTCGACCTCCTCAAGGCCTTCGCCGTGGGCAAGGGACCGGATCTCTACGTGGCCGCCCACGAGTGGATCGGTGCCTTCGTGGAAGCCGGCTACGCCTGGAACCTGGAAGATCACATCAAGGCCAATCCGGAGTTCTACAGCGATATCATCGAAACCCTCTGGAAGTCGGTCGAGTACAAGGGGCAGCGCTACGGTATCCCGCAGGATACCGAAGTGCGGATGTTCTTCTACAACAAGGACATGCTCCGCAAGATCGGCAAGTCCGAGGAGTTCATCGAGGGCCTGCCGGGCATGGTGGAGCGCGGTGAGTTCACCATCTACGACCTCACCGATCTGGCCAGGGAGGTGGTGGACAAGGGTGCGGCCAAGTACGGCCTCGTCCACCGGCCCAACGTCGGTCCCGACTTCCAGATGGTCATGGGCAGCTTCGGCTTCGATCCCTACGACGAGGCCAACGCCAAGCTCCAGGCCAGCCGCAGGGCGCTGCGGGCCTTCTACGACTGGCTCAAGTACAGCGTCGATGCCGGCGTGATCCCCGCCAACATGACCTCCTGGTCGTGGGATTCGGTGCACGCCTCCTTCCGCAGCGAACAGACCGCCTTCCTCAAGCTCCACGGCATCTGGAACGTACCGCCGCAGATGAAGGCCCGCGGCTTCGCGACGCCGGAGGAGTACTTCCGCGCCATCGGCTGGATCCACAGCCCGCCGGCCGAGAAGGGCGGCAGGCCGTCCAACCTCTCGCACCCCATCATCTACGTGGTGAATCCCCAGTCCGAGGTGCGGGAGCTCGCCGCCATGCTGGTGGCCATCGCCAGCCAGCCGTACTTCAACACCGAGCACGCCGTCACCACCGGCCATCTGCCCATCAACCACGGCCAGGTGGCCATGAAACGCTTCGTGGAGGAGGGCTGGGCGCTGCGGGCGGCCACGCCCATGCTGGAGTACACCAGCTTCATGCCCAACCATGCCAAGGTGGGCCAGTTCAACGCCATCATCTACAAGGGCATCCAGGCGGTGGAGACGGGCCGGTTGACGCCGGAGGACGCCACCGCCTTCGTGCTGGACGAGCTCCGGAACGAGCTCGGCGAGGAGGTGGTGATCGTCGAGTGAGGGGGACGAGACGGGGCGGTCCGCGGGGCCGCCCCGTCCTTCCGATGCCGACGGACAGGGGATGGTGGCGACCTTCCATCGCTCGGCGGCCGTGCGGCGGCGGCTCGATGCCTTCATCTTTCTCGGGCCCGCCACCGTGCTGCTGGCCTTCTTCTTCGTGCTGCCGGTGGTGGTGGACGTGTTCGTGGCCTTCACGGACATGGACCGCACGCTGCGCATCGGCGGGATCACCACCGAGAACTTCGTGCGGATGGCCACCCGCGACCGGCTGCTGCCGCGGACGCTGGCCATCACCTTCACGTACGTCCTCGCCACCCTCGCCTTCTTCAACGTGGGCATGGCGCTGCTGCTCGCCCTCACCACTACCGCGGTGCCGGAGAGGATCGGCGGCTTCTTCCGGGCCGTGTGGCTGCTGCCGCGGATGAGTCCGTCGGTGGTCTACGCCCTGCTGTGGGCGTGGGTGGTGGACCCGACGGAACGCGGCCTGCTCAACCAGATCCTGCGGGCGACGGTGGGCGCGGGACCGGTGGACATGATGAACGACCATCCCCTGCTGCTCATCGTCCTCGCCAACGGCTTCATCGGCGCCTCCATGGGCATGATCATCTTCACCAGCGCCATCCGCTCCATTCCGGAACACCTGTTCCACGCCGCCCGCGCCGACGGCGCCGGCGAGCTCGCCATCGTCCGCCACATCACCCTGCCGGCCATCCGCTGGCCGCTGTCCTTCATCACCGTCTATCAGACCCTCTCGCTGCTGGTGAGCTTCGAGTACATCTGGCTGATCACCGACGGCGGCCCCTTCTACGACACCACCGTCTACGCCCTCTACGTCTACAAGCGCGCCTTCGAGAACGGCCAGTACGCCTACGGCGCCGCCCTCGCGCTGGTGCTGGTGGCCATCGGCATCGCCGCCGCCATGCTCATGTGGCGCTTCTTCGACATGAAGCGCCTGCTGCAGCAGCCGCGCATCGAGGTCCACTGATGGCCGCGATCCCGCACTCCGCCGCCCCCTCCGCCACCCCCGACTGGGGAGCGCTGGCCCGCCGCGGCCGTAGGCGGCGGCTGGTCTCCCGCTCGCTGCTGCTGGCCTTCCTCACCGCCGTCTCGGTGCCCATCCTGCTGCCCTACTTCTGGATGTTCACCATCTCCGTCTCGGCGAAGACCGGCGGCGTCGAGAGCGCGGTGCTGTGGCGCTCGGTGGCGGTGCTGGTGCCGGCGGTGGTGGTGTGGGGCCTGCTGCGCCTGCTATTGGAAGAGCGGCGCCAGCGGATCCTGCTGGCCCTCGCGGTGGCGTCGGCCGCGGCGGTGGCGCTGTGGATCGCCATCGGCGACGAGCTGCACACCGCCAACTACCGCTTCCTCTGGAACCCCGATCTGGTGGAGGAAATCCGGGGCCGCGCCACCGCCCGCGGCCAGTTCCCCTGGGTGTGGGACGCCTTCGCCAATTCGCTGCTGCTGGCGACGGTGCAGACGGTGCTGGTGCTGACCGTCTCCACCCTCGCCGGCTACTATCTCTCCCGCTTCCGGTTCCCGGGCCGGGCCGGCTTCCTGCAGGGTCTGCTGGTGCTGCACGCCTTCCCGGCCATGACCCTGGTGATCCCCATCTTCCTGCTCATGTACTGGAGCGGGCTCCTCGACACCCTCACCGGCGTGATCCTGGTCATCGCCACGCTGGAGCTGCCCTTCTCCATCTTCGTGATGAAGGGCTTCTTCGACGCCGTGCCCTGGGACATCGAGATGAGCGCCATGACCGACGGCGCCACCCGGCGCCAGGCCTTCGTGCGGGTGGTGCTGCCGCAGGTGAAGGTGGGCATGCTGGCGGTGGGTGTGTTCGCCTTCATCAAGGGCTGGGAGGAATATGTCTTCGTGCGCACGCTGCTGTTCGAGAAGTCCAACTGGGTGATGAGCCTCTACATCTTCTACGTATCCGAGGATATCATGGGCGTGGACTACGGCATCGTGGCGGCGGTGGCGGTGTTCTACATCATTCCCAGCCTGCTGCTGTACCTGTTCTGTCAGAGGTTCCTCGTCCAGATGACGCTGGGCGGCATCAAGGGATGAGACCATGGCACGCGTGGAGCTGCGGGGGGTCACCAAGCGCTGGGGCCGGGTGGTGGCCGTCGATCGCATGAACCTGGTGATCGAGGACGGCGAGTTCGTGGCGCTGCTGGGCCCCTCCGGCTGCGGCAAGAGCACCACCCTGTTCATGCTGGCCGGCATCTATCTTCCCAGCGAGGGCGACATCCTCTTCGACGGTCGCCGGGTCAACGAGGTGGAGGCGCGCGACCGCAACGTGGGGATCGTCTTCCAGTCCTACGCCCTCTATCCGCACATGACCGTCGAGCGGAACATCATGTTCCCCCTCCGCTTCAAGAGGGTGCCGCGGGAGGAGGCCCGGCGGCGGGCGCGGGAGGCGGCGCGCATGGTACGGGTGGAGGAGCTGATGGACCGTCTGCCGGCCCAGCTCTCCGGCGGTCAGCAGCAGCGGGTGGCGCTGGCGCGGGCGCTGGTGAAGGAACCGCAACTGCTGCTGCTGGACGAGCCCCTCTCCAATCTCGACGCCGCCCTCCGCCTCACCATGCGCAGCGAGATCAAGCGGCTGCAGCGGGAGACGGGGGTCACCACGGTGCTCGTGACCCACGATCAGATCGAGGCCACCACCATGGCCGACCGCATCGTGGTCATGCGGGCCGGCCGCATCGAGCAGATCGGCACCGCCGAGGACCTCTACCGCCGTCCCGAGAGCCTCTTCGTCGCCGGCTTCATCGGTGCACCGCCCATCAACCTGCTCCACGGCCGGGTCGAGGGCGACCGGCTGCGGCTGGGCGAGGGGATGCTGACACTGTCCGGTGCGGCGCGCGGCGCGGTGGTGTTCGGCATCCGTCCCGAACACCTGAGCATCGCCGACGAGGGCATCCCGGCCGAGGTGGTGGACGTGGAGCCCATGGGTCGCGAGAGCCTGGTGCTGGCCCGCACGCCGCTGGGGGAGCTGCGGGCGCTGGTGCCGGGCGCGCGGCTCCCCTGGCGGGCCGGCGACCGCCTCCATTTCGCCTTCGATCCCGCCGACGCGCTGCTCTTCGACGCGGAAAGCGAACGCCGTCTCACCGAGGTGGCGGTGACCTCGCCGGCGGCGGAGCTCGTACGATAGGGCCCGGATCCCCGCCAGATCCTTCCAAATCCGCGAAAATTGCGCGGGCGTGTCGCCGGGGGGCGCCTTTGCGTCGCTTTTCCACGGCCGTCGCGCGCCTCGCGCGTCAGACTCCCGGGCGAGGCCAGCGCGCGGCGGACCCATGCGTCTCCTCACCTGGAACGTCCACTACGGCTTCGGGGCCGACGGCCGGTTCGACCTGGACCGCATCGCTCACCGCATCCGTCACCACGATCCCGACATCGTCGCCCTGCAGGAGGTGGAGCGCTTCTGGAAGCGCTCCTTCGAGACCGACCAGCCGGCGGAGCTGGCCCGGCGCCTTTCCGACTACTACTGGGTCTACGGCCCCAATCTCGACATGCACGCGGGCACCCCCGAGCGGCCCAACCGCCGGCGTCAGTTCGGCAACATGATCCTCTCCCGCTGGCCCATCCTCTCCAGCCGCAACTTCCCGCTGCCCAAGTTCGGGACCCTCACCCAGCACAGCATCCAGCAGGGAGCCCTGGAGGCGGTGGTGCGCACGCCCTCGGGCCGGCCGCTCCGGGTCTACAGCACCCATCTCTCCCATCTCTCCGCCCACACCCGCCTCCCCCAGATCGAGGCGCTGCTGGCCATCCACCGTCGCGCCTTCGCCGAGGGCGGTGCCTGGTGCGGCGGCCATCCCGACCCGCGGGCCGGCTGGACCGAGGGCGAGATGCCGCCCATGCCGCGCGAGGCGGTGATCATGGGCGATCTCAACTGCACGCCCGATTCCGAGGAATACGACCGGCTGGTGGGACCCATGGCCGCCCCCTACGGGCGGCTGGTCAACCGCGACGGCTTCGTGGACTGCTGGGTGGCGGCCGGCCACGACGAGCGCGAGGGTGTGACCTGCGACGGCAAGCGCATCGACTATGTGCTGGTCTCGGCCTGGCTGTTCGACCGGGTGCGGGCCGCCCGCATCGATTCCGGGACGGACGCCTCCGACCACTGGCCGGTGGTGGTGGACCTGGACTACTGAGGCGGGCGCAGCCGGGCGATCCGGATCAGCACGAAGGCGAGGATCCCGGCCACCACCATCACCCAGAGGGAACGGGGATCGAGCCACAGCTCCAGCAGCAGCCAGCCGGTGAGGAAGACCAGGAGCCCCCGTCGCCGGGCCGGCCGCGCCAGCCACTCATCGAGACCCGAGGGTGCGCGCCAGTTCCCCGACATCCACCCGCCGCTCCTCCCGCAGCGAGACCACCGCCGCCTCCGCCAGCAGCTGGGCCCGCACGCCGTCGTCGAAACCCACCTCCATCTCGCGCCCCTCCGTGCAGGCGCGCAGGAAGGCATCCAGCTCGGCCCGATAGCTTTCGGCATAGCGCTCGAGGAAGGAGGGTGGCAGCGGATCCCGCGCCGCCGTCGCCCGCGCGTGGGCGCGGCGGAGGGTGGTGGGACGGGGATTGCCCGCCTGCAGCAGCCCCTCCTCGCCCAGCGCCTCCAGCCGCTGGTCGTAGCCGTGGACGGCGCGGCGGCAGTTCTCGACGACCACCGGCAGCCCCTCCGCCGTCTCCAGCACGACGGTGGCGGTGTCCACGTCGCCCACCGCGGCGATGCTCCCGTCCACCCGGACCGCCGCCCGGGCGGTCACGAAGCGTGGCTCGGCGTCGGCGAGCAGGAAACGGGCCATGTCGAAGTCGTGGATGGTCATGTCGCGGAAGAGTCCACCCGAACGGCGCAGATAGTCGACCGGCGGCGGCGCCGGATCGAAGCTGGTGATGCGCAGACGGTAGAGCCGGCCGAGTCCCCGCAGGGCGTCGCGGAAGGCGCGGAAGTGACGGTCGAAGCGCCGGTTGAAACCCATCTGCACCCGGGCCGTGGCGGCGCCCAGCTCGCGGCGGGCGTCCAGCACCCTCCGGATGTCGAGGTCGATGGGCTTCTCCAGGAACACCCGGCGGCCGGCGGCCAGAGCCTCGGCCAGCAGCGCGAGGTGGGTGTCCGTGGGTGTGGCGATCACCACCGCGTCCACGGCGGGATCGCGGATGGCCTCGCCGGCATCCGCCGCCGGCCGGCCACCGTGGCGCTCCGTCACCGCCGTCACCGCCTCCGCCCGCGGATCGAACAGCCGCACCAGCCGCGCGCCGGGATGGGCGGCCAGGTTGGCCGCGTGGATGCGGCCGATCCGTCCCAGTCCGAGCACCGCCACACCGATCACCGCCGCATCTCCTCCGGCCAGTCCACCCAGCCGCCCCGCCGGCTGGCCCGCACGGCGGTCTCCACGAACACCACCCCCTCGAGGCCGGCGCGGCCGTCGGGGAGATCCGCGCCCACCGTCCCCGTCCCGCCGGCCAGCCGCTCGGCCGCACCCCGGTAGAGATTGGCGAAGGCGTCGATATAGCCCTCGGGATGGCCCTGCGGTACGCGGGCGAAGGCACGGGCCACGGGGTCGAGATCGGGCCGGCCCGCCTCCAGCACGCGGGTGGCCTCACCCAACGGCGTCCAGTGGAGGCGGCTCGCGTCCTCCAGCGACCAGCGCAGCGCCCCGCGCTCGCCGAACACCTCGAGGGCGAGCCCCTGGCTGCGCCCCACCGCCACCTGCGAGAACCAGAAGCGCCCGCGGGCCCCACCCTCGAAGGCCACCCACACGCCGGCATCGTCGTCCAGCACCCGTCCCTCCACCAGCGGGGCGAGGTCGGCGGCGAGCCGCCGGGGAACGAGGCCCGTGGTGGCACGGACGAGGTGGAAGGCGTGGGTCCCCACATCGGCGATGCAGCCGCCGGGACCGGCACGGGCGGGATCGGTGCGCCAGACCGCCGCCGGCCGGCCCGTCCGTTCGAGGGGCGCGGCCAGCCACTGGATGGGACAGACGGCGCGGACCGCGCGGATGCGACCGAGCTCGCCGCGGGCGATGCGGGCCCGCATCTCCTGCACCAGCGAGAAGCCCCAGTAGCAGTAGGCGGTGACCAGCAGGAGGCCGCGCGCCTCGGCCCGCGCCACCAGCTCCCGCGCTTCCGCCACGGAGACGGCGAGGGGCTTTTCCATCAGCACGGGGAAGCCGGCCTCCAGCAGGCGGCGGCCGATGGGCGCGTGGGTGTGGTTGGGCGTCACCACCGCCACCAGCTCCGGACGGTCCGGTCGCGCCGCCTCGCCGGCGAGGAAGGCGTCGAGATCCGGATAGCAGCGCGCCGGATCGAGGCCCAGCATTTCGCGGCCGAAGCGGACCGAGGCCGCGGGATCGGCGTCGAAACAGCCGGCCACCAGCTCGAAGCGGCCGTCGAGAGCGGCGGCATGGCGATGGATGCGGCCGATCTGGGCCCCCTCCCCGCCGCCGATCATGGCGAGGCGCAGGCGCCGGCGGCTCACGACGGCAGCTCCGCCGCCCGCCAAGCCGCCTCGCTCGCCACCCGGCCCAGGCGGGCGTACAGGAACGGGTCGGCCCGGGCCGGGTCCTGCTCCGCCTCCACCACCACCCAGCCACGGTAGTCGAAGGCGACCAGGGTCCGGGCCACGGCGACGAAATCGATGCAGCCGGCGGGATCGCCGGGGACGGTGAAGATGCCGTCCACGACCCAGTCGAGGAAGCTGCGGTCCTCGCGGCGGGCCCGCTCCAGCACCGCGCGGCGCAGGTTCTTGAAGTGGACGTGGCGGACGCGCGCCCCCCAGCGGCGGGCGACGGCGAGGGGATCGGCACCGGCGAGGAGGAGATGGCCGGTGTCCAGCAAGAGCCCCACCGCCTCCGAACAGCCCGCCAGCAGCCGGTCCAGCTCCGCCGCCGTCTCCACCACGGTGCCCACGTGATGGTGGTAGACCAGCGGCACGCCGGCCCCGGCGCAGAAGCGGGCGATCTCGTCGAGCCCGCGGGCGAGGTCGTCCAGCTCCGTCCCCTCGAGGCGGGGGCGGGTGGAGAGGGGCCGGTCGCGGCGGGTCTGGACGCTGCCGGTGGTCTCGGCGTAGACCAGCACCGAGGCGCCCACCGCCCGGAACAGCTCCAGCACCGGCCGCAGGCGCGCCCGCTCCGCCTCCACCCCGAGCTCCAGCAGCCGGCCGGAGAACCAGCCCCCCACCAGCGCGAGGCCGTAGCGGTCCAGCAGGGCGGCGAGGGCCTCCGGTCCCTCGGGAAAACGGCCGCCGCGCTCGATGCCGGCATAGCCGGCGAGGGCCGCCTCGGCGAGACAGCGCTCCGGCGGGATGTCGCCGCCCAGCTCCGGCAGATCGTCGTTGGTCCAGCCGATGGGTGAGACGGCGAAGCGCACCCGCATCGCCCCGCCCCCTCACACGCCGAGGCGCTGGCGGCGCTTGCCGGCGAGATGCTCGGCGAAGGCCCGGCGCACGCTCTCGTGGGCGGAGACCTCCGGCGTGCCCGTCTCCCACCAGGCCTCGTTGCCCTCGGTCCAGTCGTGGGGCGCGGTCTCCACGTGGATCACCACCGTGCGGTCCGCCGCCAGCGCCCGCCGGAAACAGTCCTCGAATTCGCCGATGCCGCGGGCGCGCATGCCGATGGCGCCCATGCTCGCGGCGTGGCGGGCGAAGTCCACCCGCACGGGTTCGCGCACCCGCGAGGTCTCGATCCGATTGTTGAAGGCGGGGATGCCCTTGGCCAGCTGCAGACGCTCGATGACGGCGAAGCCGCCGTTGTCGCAGACCACGACGATCAGCTTGTGGCCGGTGAGGACGGAACTGTAGATGTCGGAGTTCATCATCAGGTAGCTGCCGTCGCCCACCATGGCCACCACCTCGCGCGAGGGGTCGGCCATCTTGGCGCCCCAGGCGCCGGAGATCTCGTAGCCCATGCAGGAATAGCCGAACTCGCAGTCGAAGGTGCCGGGGGCCCGGGCGCGCCAGTTCATGCACAGCTCGCCGGGCAGGCCGCCGGCGGCGGTGAGCACCAGCGCCCGCTCGTCCACCAGCCGGTTCACCGCCCCCACCACCTGGGCGTAGGAGGGACGTTCGGCGTTGGTGGGACGGGTGCGCTCGTCCACGATGCGGTTCCACGCGGCATACTCCCGCCGCGCCCGCTCCATCCACGCCGCCGGCGCCCGCCAGTCGCCGAGCGCCGCATCCAGCTCTCGCAGCCCCTCGAGGGCGTCGCCCACCACCGGCTGGGCGCGGTGCTTGTGGGCGTCGAAGCGGGCGGCGTTGAGATGGACGAAGCGGGCGTCCCCCGCGAAGAGGGTCCAGGAGGCGGTGACGAAGTCCTGCAGGCGGGTCCCCACCGCCAGCACCACGTCGGCCTCGCGGGCGAGGCGGTTGGCGCTGCGGGAGCCGAGGATGCCGAGGGGGCCGACGTTGGCGGGATGGTCGTGGGGCAGGATCGCCCGGCCGGCCACCGTCTCGGCCACGGGGATGCCGCGGCGCAGGGCGAAGTCGGCCAGCACCGCCTCGGCGTCGGCATAGCGGACGCCGCCGCCGGCCACGATCAGCGGTCGCCGGGCCCCGCGCAGCAGCTCCGCCGCCCGCCGCACCTGGCCGCGGTCGGGTCGCGGGCGCGGGATCTCGTGGACGGTGGTCTCGAAGAAGCGGGCGGGATAGTCGAAGGCCTCGCCCTGGGCGTCCTGGGCGAGGGCGAGGAGGACGGGGCCGCTGGTGGCGGGATCCAGCATGGTGGCCACCGCCTGCGGCAGCGATTCCACGATCTGCTCCGGGCGGGTGATGCGGTCCCACCAGCGGGTCACCGCCCGGAAGGCGTCGTTGACGGTGACGGTGGGATCGTGGAAGTGCTCCACCTGCTGGAGGACCGGGTCCGGCGCCCGGCTCGCGAAGGTGTCGCCGGCCAGCAGCAGCACCGGCAGGCGGTTGGCGTGCCCCACGGCGGCACCGGTGACCATGTTGGTGGCGCCGGGGCCGATGGAGCTGGTGGCGCACATGATCTGGCGGCGCTTCCTCGCCTTGGTGAAGCCCAGCGCCGCCAGCACCATGCCCTGCTCGTTCTGGCCGCGCCAGGTGGGGAAGACGTCGCGCACGTCCCACAGCGCCTCGGACAGACAGGTGACGTTGCCGTGGCCGAAGATGGCGAAGATGCCCGGGAACAGGGGCTCCTCGCGCCCGTCGACGCGGATGCGCTGGTGGACGAGGAAGCGCACCAGCGCCTGGGCCATGGTGAGCCGGACCGTCTCCATCGCTGCCTCCCTCCCCGGGTTCAGCCGAGCAGCCAGGCGTGGGCCGGATCGGTGGTGAAGCGCCAGATCCGCCGCGGCCCGGCCATCACGTTGAGATAGTAGAGATCGTAGCCGTGGGCGGCGGCCACCGGATGGTAGCCCCGCGGCACCAGCACCAGATCGCCGTCCTCCACGGTGAGGGTGACGTCGAGATCCCGCGCATCGGTGTAGATGCGCTGGAAGGCGAAGCCCCGCGGCGGATGGATGCGATGATAGTAGGTCTCCTCCAGCCGCGATTCGGCCGGCGGGGCGTCCCGGTCGTGCTTGTGGGGCGGATAGCTGGACCAGTGGCCGCCGGGGGTGAAGACCTCCACCACCAAGAGGGCGTGGGCCGGCGCGGTCTCCGGCAGGATGTCGTGGATGTAGCGGGTGTTGGTGCCCACACCGCGCACCGAGGCCACCACCTCCTCGGGACGGATGTGGCGCGGGCGGAAGTCGCCGCCGCCGGGGGCACTCGCCACCGCCAGCTCCACCTCCTCCAGCGCTTCCAGGGCGAAGCCGCAGCCGGCCGGGAGATAGACGGCGTGGGGGCGTGGCCGATCGCCGTCGAAGGGAGAGCGGCGGGCGCCGACGGTGCCGAAGTCGGTCCCGTCACCGCGCACGCGGGCGCGGCCGCCGATCAGGACGAGGCAGCGCTCGCGCCCGTCGCCGGCCACCTCCAGTCCCCGCCCCGGCGCGAGCCGCCACAGTTCGAAGCCCACGTACGACCAGCCCGCCTCCTCCGGCGTCAGCCGGTGCACCAGCCCGCGATCGTCGGGCCCACGGTTCCTGCGCAGCAGCTCGCTCACGGCTCTCCTCCCCGTGCCCGTTCGAAGGCGGCCAGGAGCCGCCGGTAGCGACCGGCCACCGTCGCCACCACCAGGGCATCCTCCATCTCGCCGGCGAACCAGCACCGGGCCGCGTCGCCCCAGATGGTGCGGCCGATGGCGAAGCCCCGGACCACCGGGTGGCGGGCGGCGACGGCCACCGCCCGCTCGGCCGCCGCCACCGGCGCATCCAGCCCCAGCAGCAGCACGCCGCGGCACCAGGGATCGCGGCGTGCCACCACCTCGCCCACCGCCCGCCAGCCGGCGTCGCCGCCGGCATCCGGCAGTTTCCACCAGTCCGGCCGCAGCCCCCGATCGTACAGCCGCGCCAGCGCCCGCGCCAGCGTGGCGTCGTCCACCGGCAGGCCCGAGCGGCCGGGCACCACCTCCACCAGCAGCTCGTGATCGCTGCCGTGGCAGGCCTCCTGCAGGGTCAGCAGCGCCTCCTCCTGGGCGCGGCGCAGCGGCTCCGGATCGTCGGGATGATAGAGGACCAGACACTTGACGCACTGGGTGACGGGCCAGCGCCGCAGATGGGTGCCGAGATCGCGCCCCACGGCGAAGCGGAGCGGCACGCTCCCCGGTTCCTCCACCGGCCGCCCCACCCACAGCGGGCGGCCGGCGGCATCGGCGAGGATGTCCTCGCCGTAGCGGTCGTCCACCAGCAGCCCCACGTCGTCGCGCCCCTCCGCCACCTCCCGCAGCGCCCGGTAGACCAGGGCCTTGAAGGCACGGATGGCCTCGCCGTCGCGGCCGCTGGCCGCCGCCAGCGCCTCGAACTGGCTGCGATGGTCGAAGGCGAGGGCGAAGAGGCGCGGCCAGCGTCCGCGGCGGGTGGTGGCGCGGTGGACGTGGGCGAGCTCGGCGTCCCGGCGCAGCGCCCGGACCCTCACGCCACGCTCGAGAAAGCGCTCCAGCTCCGGCCGGGTCGGCATGGCCGGCGCGCAGCCGTGACGGGAGACGACGATGGCCCCACAGGCGTTGGCGCGGGCGAGACAGTCGGGGAGGGGGCGGTCCTCCAGCCAGCCGGAGAGGAAGCCCGCCATGAAGGCGTCGCCCGCGCCCAGCACGTTGTAGACCTCGACGGGAAAGCCGGAATGCCGCACGCCCGCCTCCGGCACGATCGGCGTGTCGGGCGGATAGGCGACGGCGCCGGCGGCGCCGAGCTTCAGCACCAGGAGCGCATGGGGAGCGAGCTCGCGCAGGCGCACCAGCGCCGCCTCCGTCTCCTCGGCCCCACCGGCGATGCGGAACTCCTCCTCGGTGCCCACCACCACGTCGGCGAGAGTCGCCGCCTCCCGCAGCCGCGCCGTCACCGCCGCGCTCGGCACGTAGCGGACCTCGCCCAGCGCCCGCGGCGTCAGCCCCCACAGCACCGGCCGGTAGTCGATGTCGAGGACGATCCGGGCTCCGCCCTCGCGCGCCAGCGCCACGGCGCGGCGGGAGAGGGCGGCGAGGCGGGGCTTGGAGAAGTGGGTGCCGGTGACCACGAGGCAGCGGGTGGCCCGCAGCAGCGTCGGGTCCAGGTCCTCGGGACCGAGGGCGGCGTCCGCGCAGTTCTCGCGGAAGAAGACGAGCGGGAAGGTGTCGCGGTCGCGGATGCCGAGGATCACGAGGGCGGTGGGACGCTCCGGGTCCACCCTGACGCCGCGCACCTCGACGCCGTGGCGCATCAGCTCCTCGAGGAGGAAGCGGCCCATGGGCTCGTCGCCGACGGCGGAGACCAGGGCGCTCCGGAGCCCGAGGCGGGCACAGCCGACGGCGATGTTGGCGGGGCAGCCGCCGAGATACTTGGCGAAACTCGCCACGTCCTCGAGCCGCCCGCCCCACTGCTCGCCGTAGAGATCCACGCCCACGCGCCCGACCGTCACCACGTCGAGCCGGTTCATGACCGGCGTCTCCCGCTGCCGTGCCCGCCACGATGAAACACGAATTCCATATTCGGGCAAGCTCTGGAATGCACGTTCCAGACCCGGCTCAGCCCTCCGCCACCAACAGCCGTCCCACCTCCAGCACCAGGGCCGAGGCCACGGTCATGCTGGCGGCGAGACCGCGGACCCCCTCCACCTCCGGATCGACGACCACCAGCGCCACTTCCGCCTCGCGCACCAGGGGCGAGAGGGGACCGTCGGTGACGGCCACCACCGGCGCCCCCGCCTGCCGGGCCGCGCCCACCGTCTCCAGCGTCTCCGGCGCGTAGGGCGAGAAGCTGACGGCGAGGAGTGGACGGTCGGGCCCGAGGGCCGGATGTTCGAGGGCGAGGGTGCCGCCGAGCCCGGCCAGCAGACGGGCGTCGCGGCCGAGGCGGGCGAAGGCGTAGGCGAGATAGGCGGCGACGGGAAAGCTGCGCCGCATGCCCACCACCGCCAGCGCCGGACGCGCCGCCAGCAGCCGGGCGGCGGCGGTGAGCCGCTCCTGGAGTTCGGCCGTGGGCATGCGCGCGAAGGCATGGTGGGCGGCGTCGAGGAAGGCGGCGAGCGCGGGCTGCGCCTCGCCCGGTCGCCGGCGCGCGCGGCGGATGCGCTGGGCATAGGCGGGCAGCCGCGCCACCAGCCGATCGCGGAAGACGCGCTGGAGGGCGCTGAAACCGGGATAGCCGAAGGCCTGGGCGAAGCGCACCAGCGCCGAAGGGGGCACGCCGATGCGGGCGGCCAGCGCCGCCACCGTCTCCAGGGCCACCTCGTCGGGATGGGCGAGGGCGAATTCGGCGATCTGCCTGAGACGGGGGCTCAGCCGCTCGTGCTCGCGGGCGAGCCGCACCCTCAGGTCCTCGTAGTCTCCCGGCGGGGCGTCCCGCCGGCCGATCTCGTTCATGCCGTCCTCCGTGGGCCTCCTGGGGGCTTGTGCTCCGCTCTGGAATGTGTATTCCATCGATCTGCCCGAATGGAAACAGATTTCCATCGCGGCGTCCACGGGTCAGGCGGGAGCCGCCGGCTCCCGACACGAGGATGGAGGGAAGGCAGCGATGAAGCGTTGGACACGCGTGTTCGCCTCCGCCGTGCTGGCGGCCGGCGTGGTCGCCGGGACCGCCGTGGCCGGCGAGAACGTCCGCATCGTGGTGGTGACCCACGGTCAGGCCTCGGATCCCTTCTGGAACGTGGTCAAGAACGGCGTCGACGCCGCCGCTCGCGACATGGCGACCTACGGGGTCGAGGTGGAGTACCGGGCACCCGAGACCTTCGACATGGTCAAGATGGCCCAGCTCATCGACGCGGCGGTGGCCTCCCGGCCCGACGGCCTCGCCGTCTCCATCCCCGACGCCGACGCCCTCGGCCCGTCGATCCAGAACGCGGTGGCGGCGGGGATTCCGGTGGTCTCGCTCAATTCCGGCTCCGACGTGTTCGAGAAGCTGGGCGTGCGGGTCCACGTGGGCCAGACGGAGTTCGAGGCCGGTCTCGGCGGTGGCAAGCGCATGGCGGCGGCCGGCGTGAAGAAGGCCGTGTGCGTCAATCACGAGGTGGGCAATGTGGCGCTGGACCTGCGCTGCGAGGGCTTCGCCAAGGGCCTCGGCGGCGAGAGCGAGGTGCTCGCCACCAGCATGGACCCCACCGAGACCCGTAACGCCATCAAGGCCTATCTCGCGAAGAACCCCGACACCGAGGGCATCCTCGCGCTCGGGCCGGCGGCCGCCGAACCGATCATGCAGGCGCTCGAGGAGCTCGGCCTGCTCGGCAAGATCAAGCTCGCCACCTTCGATCTGTCGCCGGCGGTGCTCGAGGCGCTGGCCGAAGGGAAGATGCTCTTCGCCATCGATCAGCAGCAGTACCTGCAGGGCTATCTGCCGGTGGTGTTCCTCACCCTCAACGCCAAATACGGCCTCATGCCGGCCGGCGTGGTGATGACGGGTCCGGGCTTCGTCACGCCCGAGAACGCCGCGAAGGTGATCGAACTGTCCAAGCAGGGCATCCGCTGAACCCGGCCGGGGGCCCCGCCACGGTGCGGGGTCCCCGCGCCCGCCGCGGGAGGTGACGCCATGAGCACGGCCGCACCGGCACCGGTCCGCGACGAGCGGCTGCGCGAGACGCCCTGGCTGCGACGCCTGTTCTCGCGACCCGAGCTCGGCTCGGTGGCCGGCTTCGTCCTGGTGCTGCTGTTCTTCGCCGTGGTGGCGGGCGACAGCGGCATGTTCTCCGCCCTGGGCATCGTCAACTTCCTCGAGGTCTCGGCCCAGCTCGGCATCATCGCCGTCGCCGCCGCCATGCTCATGATCGGCGGCGAGTTCGATCTGTCGGTGGGCTCCATGATCGGCTTCGCCGGCATCGTGGTGGCCCTGCCGGCGGTCGAATGGGGCTGGCCACTGTGGTTGTGCATCCTCCTCGCCTTCGCCGTCGCGCTGCTGGTGGGCTTCGTCAACGGCACCATCGTCATGCGCACCGGCCTGCCCTCCTTCATCGTGACGCTGGGCGGGCTGTTCGTGCTGCGCGGCCTCACCCTCGGCCTCACCCGGCTGCTCACCGGTCGCACCCAGATCCCGGGGCTGCGGGACGTGATGGAGGGCGACCCGCTGGCGCCCCTCTTCGCCGGCAAGGTGGGACAGGGGACGATGCAGTGGCTGGCGGATGCGGGCTGGATCGCGGCGCGGGCCGACGGCACGCCCCTCGCGAGCGGCATTCCCATGTCCATCGTCTGGTGGCTGGCGCTGACGGCGCTGGCCACCTGGGTGCTGCTCCGCACCCGTCTCGGCAACTGGATCTTCGCCTGCGGCGGCGACGCCGCCGCCGCCCGCAACGTGGGCGTGCCGGTGGCGCGGGTGAAGACGGGTCTGTTCATGTTCACCGCCACCGCCGCCACCATCTTCGCCCTGGTGCAGACCCTCTCCGTGGGTTCCGCCGACGTGCTGCGGGGGCAGCTCAAGGAGTTCGAGGCCATCATCGCCGCCGTCATCGGCGGCTGTCTGCTCACCGGCGGCTACGGCTCGGCCATCGGTGCCACCTTCGGGGCGCTGATCTTCGGCACGGTGCAGATGGGCATCTTCTACACCGGCGTGAACACCGACTGGTTCAAGGTGTTCCTCGGCGTCATGATGCTCGTGGCCGTCCTGTTCAACAACTACGTCCGCCGCAAGGCGACGGAGGCACGATGAGCACCCCCCTCGTCGAGGTCCGCGACGTCTCCAAGCACTTCGGGTCGGTGATCGCCCTCGCCGGCGTGTCCATGCAGGTCCACGCCGGCGAGGTGCACTGCCTGCTGGGGGACAACGGCGCCGGCAAGTCGACGCTGATCAAGATCCTCTCCGGCGTCCACCGGCCCAGCCGCGGCGAGATCCGCCTCGACGGGCGGCCGGTGCGCTTCGCGAGCCCGCGCGATGCCCTCGACCACGGCATCGCCACCGTCTACCAGGACCTCGCCCTCATCCCCCTCATGAGCATCACCCGCAACTTCTTCATGGGCCGCGAGCACGTGGTGACCAAGGGACGCGGCCCCTTCCGCCGCCTCGACGTCCGCCGCGCCGACGCCATCGTCCGCGAGGAGATGGCCCGGATCGGCATCGACGTGCGCGATCCCTCGCAGGCGGTGGGGACCCTCTCCGGCGGCGAACGCCAGTGCGTCGCCATCGCCCGGGCCGTCTACTTCGGCGCGCGGGTGCTGATCCTCGACGAGCCCACCTCGGCGCTGGGCGTCAAGCAGGCCTCGGTGGTGCTGCGCTACATCGCCCAAGCCCGCGCCCGCGATCTGGGCGTCGTCTTCATCACCCACAACGTCCACCACGCCTGGGCGGTGGGCGACCGCTTCACCGTCCTCAACCGCGGCCGCACCCTCGGCACCTTCCGCAAGGCGGAGATCACCCGCGAGCAGCTGCTGGAGATGATGGCCGGCGGCCGCGAGCTGGAGGAACTGTCGGCGGAACTGGCCGAATTCGCCCGCACCGACGCCGTCCGGGCGCGGCGGGCCGCCGCGGCGGAGCGGGAGATGGCGGCGGAGCTGCGCGAGGAGCTGGCGGAGGCCCGCCGCTTCGCCGCGGAGGAACGGACGCGCCACGACCGACGCGGGCACGGCGCACCGCCGGCCTGAGCCCCCGCCCTCGGTGGGCTCCCGCGGTCGCGTGCCGCCGGCCGTCACCCGTCGATCCAGCCCCGCCAGCGGTACCACAGCAGCCCCAGCCATTCGTGGGCGGCGCGATCGAGCTCCCGCCAGCGCCGCGGCATGTCCACCACCGCCGGCCATCCGAGACGGTCCACGCCGATGGGGTCCACCGGCCAGGGGACCACCGGGAATCCCACCCGACGGAAGGCCGCCACCGCCCTCGGCATGTGCACCGCCGAGGTGACCAGCAGCCAGGTCTCTCCCGGTCCGGGCCGGACGAGTTCGCGGGCGTAGAGGGCGTTCTCGCGGGTGTTGCGCGAGCGGGTCTCCAGCAGCAGCCGCTCGCGGTCGACGCCGTAGCGGAGGAGAAAGCGCGCCGTCCGCTCCGCCTCGCTGCATCCCGCGACGAAGCGCCAGCCACCTCCCGTCACCAGCAGACGGGCCTCGGGATAACGCCGCAGCAGCACCAGCGTCTCCACCAGCCGTTCGGCGGCGTCGTCGAGACGGATGGGACCGTCGTCGCAGGTGGGCTCCGGGCTGGTGAAGCCCCCCAAGAGCACGACGCCGTCCACGCGCGCCGGAGGCGGCTGCGGCGGCGCGAAGCGGGCCTCCAGGGGCGCGGCGAGGCGGGCGCCCAGCGGCAGCGACCCGGCCGCCAGCAGTCCGCCGAGACCGAGCGCCAGCAGGACGGTGCCGGCGCGGGGCGACCACGGTCGCATCAGGAAGCCCAGGACCGCGGTCAGCAGGAGGGCGTGGCTCGGCTGGGCGAGGGTGCGGAACAGTTCGTAGAGGCTCACGCCAGCCGCCTCCGGAAGACGACGGCCGCCAGCGCCAGGGTCGAGAGCGCGATCACCGCCATGGGCCAGATCTGTCCCCACAGCTCGGCGAGCCCCAGACCCCGCAGGAACACGCCGCGCACCACCGCGATCATGTAGCGGAGGGGATTGGCGAGGGTGGCGAGCTGCAGCCAGTCGGGCATGTTGGCGACGGGCGTGGCGAAGCCGGAGAGGATGGAGGCCGGGGCGGTGAAGAAGAACAGCCCCACCATGGCCTGCTGCTGGGTGCGGGCCAGGGCGGAGATCAGGAGCCCCACGCCCGCCACCGCCAGGGCGAAGACGGCGAGGGCCAGGACGAGGGTGGCGATGTCACCGCGCAGCGGCACCCCGAACCACCGGACGGCCACGGCGACGGTGAAGGCCGCCTGGAGGAGACCGATGAACACCCCCGGCAGCAGCTTGCCGAGGGCGATCTCGGCCGGACGCAGGGGCGTCACCAGGAGCTGTTCCAGGGTCCCCAGCTCCCGTTCGCGGGCGACGGCGAGGCCCGTCACCCCGATCACCGACACCATGGTGATCATGGCCACCAGGGCCGGCACCACGTACCAGCGGCTCTCCAGATTCGGGTTGAACCAGGCCCGCACCTCGATCCGCGGGGGCGCCGGCGCCATCGCCGCCGCGGGTGGCCGGAAGTCGGCGACGATACGCTGCAGGTAGCCCAGGACGGTGAGCGCGGTGTTGGACTGGCGGCCGTCGAGGAGGAGCTGGACCCGCGCCGGCCGCCCCGCCAGGAGATCGCCCGCGAAGCCCTCGCGGATCCGGAGGACGCCGATCAGGCGGCGGTCGTCGATGGCGGGGCGGATGTCCGCCTCGCGCTCCAGCATCCGCACCGCGAAGGCGGGCGCGCCGGCGATGCGGGCGGTGAGGGCGCGCGAGAGGGCGGTGCGGTCCTCGTCCAGCACGCCGAGGGCCACCCGGTCGAGATCGAAGCTCGCGGCGTAGGCGAAGATCACCAGCTGGATCAGGGGCGGGGCCAGCACCACGATGCGGGCGCGGGGGTCCTGGAGGAAAACCAGCAGTTCCTTGCGCACCAGCGCGAGGAGACGGCGCCACACGGTCCTAGTCCAGCCGCTTGCGCAGACCGCGCCAGGCGAGGGCGCCGACACCGGCGGCGAAAAGGGCGAGGACGGCGAGATCGCGCGTCAGCACCGAGGCCACGTCGCCGGCGAGGAAGAGGGTCTGCTGGACCTCCACGTACCAGCGCGCCGGCACCAGCACCGTCAGGAGCCGCAGCCAGCCGGGCATGCTGCGGATGTCGAAGAGGAAGCCCGAGAGCATGAAGCTCGGCAGCAACGAGGCGTAGAGGGCCACCTGGGCGGCCACGAACTGGTTGCGGGTGGCGCCGGAGACGGCGAGGCCGAAGCCGGCGGAGACGGCCATGAAGAGCAGCGAGGCGAGGGCGAAGGCGGCGAGCGATCCCCGCAGCGGCACCCCGAAGACGAGGACCGCCGCCGCCGCCACCACGGCGCTCGCGGCGAGTCCCATGAGCAGATAGGGGAGGAAGGCGCCGAGGAAGATCTCGAGGCGGCGGGCGGGCGTGGCGAAGAGTGCCTCCATGGTCCCCCGCTCCCAGCCGCGGGCCACCACCATGGCGGTGAGCAGGGCGCCCGTCAGGGTGAGCACCACGGCGGTGAGCCCCGGCACCAGGAAGTGGCGGCTGTCGGCGGCGGTGTTGAACCAGAGGCGGCTCTCCACCGTCACCGCCGGCGGCGGCAGGCCGAGACGCATGCCCCACAGTGCCAGCACCGCCCGCAGATAGCCCTCGGTGAGGCGGGCCGTGTTGGCGTCGACACCGTCCAGCAGGATCTGCACGCGGGCGGTGCCGGCGGCGAGGCGGCCGGCGAATTCGTCGTCCAGCGCCACCACCGCCCGCAGCGCGCCCCGGGTGAGGCGCGCCTCGGCCGTCCGCCGGTCGCGCACCACCTCCACCCGGAAGGCTGAGGATCCGGCCAGTGCCGCCACCAGTTCGTCGGTGGCGGCGGAGCGTACCGGGATCACCACGGCCACCTCCAGACGGCGCGGGTCCAGCGACACGCCCCAGCCGATGAGCACCAGCAGCAGGGTGGGCAGCAGGAAGGCGATGGCGAAGCTGGAGCGGTCGCGGAGGATCTGCAGCCACTCCTTGCGCAGCAGCGCTCCGAGACGACGGATCCCGTCCCTCACGCCCCGTCTCCCGCCGCCCGGCGCGCCCGCAGCAGCGCCACGAAGGCCTCCTCCAGCGTCTCCACCGCCGGCTCCCGCGCCCGCACCCGCGCCACGATGGCCGCGGGCGGCCCCAGCTCCAGGATGCGGCCGGCGTCCATGATGGCGATGCGGTCGCAGTACTCGGCCTCGTCGAGGAAATGGGTGGTGACCACCACCGTCACCCCCCGCTCGGCCCGAGCGAGGATATAGCGCCAGAAGGCGCGGCGGGTGAGCGGATCGACGCCGGAGGTGGGCTCGTCCAGGAACAGGATCTCGGGCCGGTGGATCACCGCCGCCGCCATGGACAGCCGGCGCTCGAAGCCCAGCGGCAGCCGCCCCGCCCGGCTTCCGGCCACCGCCTCCAGCCCGAAGGCGGCGAGGAGTTCGGCGATGCGCCGGCGGCGGCGCAGCGGGCCGAGGCCGTAGGCGGCGGCGAAGAAGCGCAGGTTCTGACGGACCGTGAGCTCGCCGTAGAGGGCGAACCGCTGGGCCATGTAGCCGATGCGCGCGCGCACCTCGGCGCGGGCGCGGGAAAGATCGAAGCCCAGCACCCGCGCCTCGCCGGCGGTGGGCGCCAGCAGTCCGCAGAGCATGCGGAAGGTGGTGGACTTGCCGGCGCCGTTGGGACCCAGGAGACCGAAGATCTCGCCCCGCCGCACGGTGAAGGAGATGCCGTCCACCGCCCGGAAGTCGCCGAAGGTCCGCACCAGATCGCGCACCTCCACCACCGGCTCCACCGTCGGCGGAACGGGGTCCTCCGCCCCGTCCTCCTCGGCGAAGCGCTCGGCCCGGGCGCCGACCGCGTGCAGCCGGGCCACCACCGCGTCCTCCAGCCCCGGCGGCACCGTCGTCACCCCGACGACCCCCGCGGTCTCCGCGAGGGTGCCGGCCGTCCCCGCCGGGTCCAGCACCACCCGCAGGGCACCGCCGCGGACGTTCACGTCCACCACCCCCTCGCGCCCGGCGAGCTCGCGGGCCAATCCCCGCAGTCGCCCCGGCGCCGCCTCCACCCGCACCACCCGACCGTCGAGGGCGGTGGCCAGTTCGCCCGGCGGCGCATCCGCCAGCACCCGCCCCTCGTGCAGCAGCAGCACGCGGGGAAAGCGCGCGGCCTCGTCGAGATAGGCGGTACTCCACAGTACCGCCGTCTCCGGCCCCGCCAGCTCGTCCAGCAGCGCCAGCAGCTCGCGGCGGGAGAGGGGATCGACGCCGACGGTGGGCTCGTCCAGGAGCAGGAGCGGCGGCACCCGCAGCAGCGCCGCGCCGAGGGCGAGCTTCTGCTTCATGCCGCCCGACAGATGGCCGGCAAGGCGTGTCCGGAAGGGGCCGAGACCGGTGGCGTCGAGGACGCGCCCGATGCGGGCCCGCCGCAACTCGCCCCGGAGTCCCAGCAGGTCGGCGCGGATCTCCAGATTCTCCCCCACCGAGAGTTCCTCGAAGAGGCCGAAGCGCTGGGGCATGTAGCCGACCGCCGCCTGCACCGCGGACGCCTCGCGCACCGCGTCGTATCCCGCCACCCGGATCTCGCCCGCATCCGGCCGCAGCAGGGCCGCCAGCAGGCGGAACAGGGTGGTCTTGCCGGCCCCGTCCGGTCCCACCACCGCCAGCCGCTCGCCGGCCGCCACCGTGAGATCGAGGCGATCGAGGGCCGGCGGCCCGTCCTGGGCGAAACGCTTCCACACCCCCCGCAGCCGCACCACCGGGCTCATCGGGCCGCCGCGTCCGCGAGCGGAATCTCCACCGTCACCGGCATGCCCTGGCGCAGGCCGCGGTCGGGATTGCGGGCGTAGACGCGGACCTGGTAGACGAGGCTGGTCCGCAGCGCCTCCGTCTGGACGGTGCGGGGGGTGAATTCGGCCACCGGCGAGATGTACCCCACCCAGCCCGCGTAGACGTTGCCGGAATCGGTGAGGATCCGTGCCGCCATGCCCTCGTGGATGCGGCCGAGATCCGGCTCCTCCACGTAGACCCGCGCGAAGACGGTGTCGTCGAGGGCGATGGTGTAGACGGGGGTGTGGGGCAGCACCACGTCGCCGGGCTCGTGCAGCCGCGCCGTCACCACGCCGCGGGCATGGGCCACCAGCCGGGTGTCGGTGAGCTGCTTGGTGGCGATCGCCAGCTCCGCCTCGAGCCGGGCCACCTCGGCGCGGGCGGCGGCGACGTCCTCCCGCCGCGGTCCCTCGATCAGCAGCGCCAGGGTCTGCTCCTGGGCGCGGATCTGCGCCCGCAACGAGGCGAGACGGGCCTCGGCGGCATCGAGCTGGGCCTTGGGGGCGAAGCGGTCGGCGGCGAGGGTGCGCAACCGCCCGACGGTGAGTTCGGCGTCCCGGGCGAGGGCCTGCAGGCGCTCCAGCTCGGCCCGCGCGCGGGCGATCTCCTGGGGTCGGCTGCCGGCCTCGAGCCTGGCGAGTCGCGCCCGCGCCGCCTCGAGGGCCGCCCGTGCCGCCCGTTCGCGGGCCCGGAAGACGGCATCCTCCAGCGTCGCCAGCAGCCGCCCCGGCGTCACCGCGTCGCCCTCTTCCAGTTCCATGGCGGCGATGCGACCGGCCAGGTTGAAGCCGGGCCGGACCTCGCGGAGATCGATGTTGCCGTAGAGCCGGAGCACCGCCGGCCCTTCCTGCCGGGCGACGCCGAAAAGCGGCCAGGGTGGCGGTCCCCACAGCGCCACGAGCCCGGCCGCCACCGCGAGCAGCGCCAGCGGGAACCAGAGGACTCGCCGCATGACCGTCCCATGCCTCCGCGGAGGGGCACCCGCGCGGTGATAGCCCGGTGCGGTCGCGACGAACAGGCCCGGGCTCCGTCGTCGCATCGCTTGACGCCCGCCCCGCGCCGCCCGAGATCAGGCGCGGTCGCCGGCGGGAGCGGAGCGGTGCGCGCGGATCTGATCCGCTATTTCGAACACGCGCGGGTGCCGCGGTACACGAGCTACCCCACCGCGGTCCACTTCGGTGCCCTCGACGACGACACCTTCGCCGACTGGCTCGCCCGGCTCACGCCCGGCACGCCCCTCTCCCTCTACGTCCACATCCCCTGGTGCCGGCGGCTGTGCTGGTACTGCGGCTGCCACACCTGGATCAGCGCCCGCCAGGACCGGATCGACGCCTATGTGGACCTGCTGCTGCGCGAGATCGACCTGGTGGCGGCGCGACTGCCGGAGGGCCTGTCGGTGGTGCACCTCCACTTCGGCGGCGGCACGCCCTCCACCGCGGGGCCGGCGGGCCTCGCCCGCATCCTCGCGCGCCTGCGCCGTCACTTCACCTTCCGCCCCGACGCCGAGCTCGCCATCGAGCTGGATCCGCGGGAGGTGGACGGGACGCTGGCGGCGGCGCTGGTGGAGCTCGGCTTCACGCGGGTGAGCCTCGGCGTGCAGACGCTCGATCCGGCGGTGCAGGAGGCGGTGGGCCGCATCCAGCCGGCGGCGGAGGTCTTCGCCGTGGTGGAACGGCTGCGGCGGGCCGGCATCCCTCACATCGCCGCCGATCTCATGTACGGACTGCCGCGGCAGACGCCCGCCAGTGCCGCCGACTCGGCGGCCCGCCTCGCCGACCTCGGCCTTCCCCGCTTCGCGGTCTTCGGCTACGCCCACTTGCCCCAACTCAAGCGCCACCAGCGGCTGGTGACGCGTCATCCGCTGCCGGACGCCGCCGCCCGCGTCGCCCAGTTCGAGGCCATCAATGGGACCCTCGCCGGGCGTGGCTACGTGGCCATCGGCCTCGACCACTTCGCCCGTCCGGAGGACGCGATGGCGCGGGCGCGGGCGGAGGGCCGGCTGCGTCGCAACTTCCAGGGCTATACGGTGGATCCGGCCGAGGTGCTCCTCGGTTTCGGCGCCTCGGCCATCTCCGACCTGCCGCAGGGCTACGCCCAGAACGCGCCGGATCTGCGACTCTGGCGCCGGCGGGTGCAGGAGGGGCGGCTGCCCACCGCCCGCGGTCGTCCCGTCTCCCGCATCGACCGGGCGATCCGCGAGGTGATCGAACGCATCATGTGCGACCTCGCCGTCGATCTCGACCGTATCGCCGCCCGCCACGGCCTGCCGCCCGCCCTGCTGGAGCCGGACCCGCAGCGCTTCGCCGAGGCCGAGGCCCTCGGCCTCGTCACCCGCGAGGGCGCGCGCATCCGCGTCCCCGAGGACATGCGCCCGCTGCTCCGGGTGGTGGCCTCCTG